>Ga0268262_10000177_pt1 | contig 82563 bp, 95 predicted proteins | sample TergutNc150P3_FD_190354 | JGI IMG/M metagenome (GOLD analysis project Ga0268262, IMG submission 190354) | Nasutitermes corniger P3 segment gut microbial community from laboratory colony in Florida, USA - Nc150 P3 (SPAdes) (version 2) | ecosystem: Host-associated > Arthropoda: Insects >...
TGGAAAGCGATTTGATTAAATTTTTCTCTTCTGGTGTTGCGAGGAACAGCACGTTCTTCTGCTCAAAACCAGCCTTGCTCGCTATGGCGAGGAATTCTTTTGTTTTTGGAGCGGCAAAATTGAACTTTTCAAAAAGCTCAATGCACTCATCTTTTGCACGGCTGGAGAAAGCAGAACGCAGAGCGAGCCTTTTGACTTTCTTATTTACCTTTTCAAAATATTTGTGCTTTTTTGGGCCGTGCGCTTTGTTTCCGCGAACCCAAATTGGAGATGTGTTTTGACCCGCGCGAGCTTGGCCTGTTCCCTTTTGCTTCCAAGGTTTGCGGCCGCCGCCGCTCACTGCGGATTTGTTTTTGGAATGAGCACTGCCCTGCCTGCGGTTGTTCAAAATAGCTTTCACAGTTAAATAAATAGCAATCTCATTTGGTTCTATTCCAAAAAACTCGGCAGGAAGTTCTACCTTAGATCTGAATTCGCCATTCACAGCGTATAATTTTGCATTAGACATTAGCCTTTCCTCACTACGATTATGCCGTTTTTAGGACCAGGCACCGAACCACGCACAAATATCAAATTACGCTCGGAGTCTATTTTCTCTATTTGAATATTTCTTATAGTGACGTTTTTATTGCCAAATTGACCAGGCATTCTTTTACCTGGGAAAACCCTGCCCGGATAAGTGTGAGCGCTCAATGAACCAGGCCCGCGGGTATCGTGAACGCCGTGGCTGGCTGGGCGCCTGCTAAAGCCGTGCCTCTTTATGCCGCCAGAAAATCCGTGCCCTTTGGAGATGCCCGAAACTTTTATGTGGTCTAGCACCTTGAATATGGAGGCATTGTAAGTTTTGCCAACTGGCCATGCGGAAATATCTTCTGCATCAAATTCGCACAGATAACGAGGAACCTCAACTCCCTTTGGGCTTTCCCAAGGGTGGTTGGTTTTAGCACCCGTTTTTTGTTTTTGGTCTTTTTCAAGTTCAGGCACCAAGTGCTTAAACTGCATGGCATAAGCTTTTGTTGTTCTTTGAACTTTCTGTTCGCCAAAAGCCACCTGCACAGCAACGTAGCCATCTTTTTCTTTTGTTCTATGAAGAACAACAGTGCAAGGCCCTGCTTCTAACACCGTGACGGGAATTGAATCTCCTTCTTCGGTGAATATGCGGGTCATGCCCAATTTTTTTGCAAGTATTCCGTTCATACAAAACTCTATTTTAATAATTCCTCAAACAATTTACCTACATAGATTTCACATCAATTTCAACGCCAGATGGAATGTCTATTTTAGACAAGGCATCTGTTGCTTGCGGTGAAAGGCTGTACATATCTATCAATCTTTTATGCGTTCTGGACTCAAACTGCTCACGAGAAGTTTTATCTATATGCGGGCCGCGCAAAACCGTGTATTTTTGAATTTTCACAGGAAGAGGTATAGGCCCAGAAACTCTGGCACCCATATCCCTTGCTATTTTAACCAATTTTGAAGATACTTGATCTAATAAACGGTGGTCAAAAGAACAGAGACGAAAACGAACCGGCTTTTCTTTGCGAACCGCGCTTTGTGCAGTTTTTTCTTTCACTATCTTAACCCCTACTTAATAATTTTGGTTACGGAGCCAGCACCAACCGTTCTGCCGCCCTCGCGTATGGCGAAGCGCAGACCCTGATCCATCGCAACGGGCGAGATTAGCTCCACGGTTATATTGACATTGTCGCCAGGCATCACAAGCTCAACGCCAGAAGGCAGCGTTATGGTGCCGGTCACATCGGTGGTGCGGAGATAGAACTGAGGACGGTAGCCTTTGGCAAACTGAGTGTGACGGCCGCCTTCTTCCTTGCTCAGAACGTATATCTGAGCCTCAAAGCTGGTGTGCGGGGTGATGGAGCCTGGGGCAGCAAGAACCTGGCCGCGCTCTACGTCCGTTTTCTCCGCGCCGCGAAGCAGAAGACCAACGTTGTCGCCTGCCTGCGCATCGTCAAGGAGCTTGCGGAACATTTCCACGCCGGTTACTACAAATTCTTTGGTGTCGCCAAAGCCCACTCTCTGAACCTTGTCGTTCACGGACACTTTGCCGCGCTCTATGCGGCCTGTGGCCACGGTGCCGCGGCCTGTTATTGCGAACACGTCTTCTATGGGCATCAGGAATGGTTTATCTACCTCGCGCTTGGGCTGAGGGATGAATTCATCGCAAGCCTTCATCAGCTCCATTATCTTTCCCTGAGCATCCGCATCGCCTTCAAGGGCTTTCAGGGCGGAGCCTCTGATTATGGGGGTTTTGTCCCCTGGGAACTCGTACTTGTTCAGAAGGTCGCGTATCTCCATTTCTACTAAATCCAATATTTCGGGGTCGTCAACCATATCCACTTTGTTCATGAACACGACTATGGCTGGAACGCCTACCTGTCTGGCGAGAAGTATGTGCTCGCGGGTCTGGGGCATTGGGCCGTCCGTGGCGGCTACTACTAATATAGCTCCATCCATCTGTGCCGCGCCTGTCACCATGTTCTTAACATAATCGGCGTGGCCCGGGCAGTCAACGTGGGCGTAATGTCTTGCCTCGCTCTGGTATTCAACGTGCGAGGTGTTGATGGTGATGCCTCTGGCTTTCTCCTCAGGGGCATTGTCTATTTCGTCAAATTTCTTGGCGCTGGCCAGTCCCTTTGCGGCTAGGGTGGTGCAGATGGCTGCGGTCAGGGTCGTTTTGCCGTGGTCAACGTGGCCTATGGTGCCTATGTTGCAGTGAGGCTTCGTGCGCTCAAATTTCTCTTTTGCCATAACTATTCTCCAAACAAACTTGTATTACACTTCTTCCCAGAAGGTTGTTGCTTCTTTTAAGGCTATGCTAAAAAACAGAGGAAGCGTTACTTTTCAGCAGGGTAACCAAATATAGAAATGTTTTGCTGTTTTGTCAAGGGTATTTTGTGCAAAATCCCCAAAAATTTATTATATTTGATAGAAATTGGGGGAAAAATTGAGAAAAATAATGTCAAAAGCCGAATATGACGCTGTTGAGTGAACTGCATACTGCCTGAACATAAAGGCTTTTAGGAGTTCCATCGCATGGGTCGCCAAATGTGTCGTTATGAGAAAATACTGTACATGAACTTTTGCCGAGACAAGCCGAAGATACCACTGACAATGAATTAGTGGCGTGGCACTCTCCAATGGCAAAGTTGCCGCAAGAACCTGTGGCTGTACCGTAGCTGGCAAAAGTAATACTATCTATTATCCCAAAAGGACAATTTATAGTTAAGGAATCTCCTTCTCCAGCTCTAGAAGGAATAGTATCACACACTATATAGCTGTTAGAATTTGACGAGAAATAGCTGCTACTGCTAATTTCATTTTTAGCAGACGAGCTAATTGGAATAGGTACACTTGACGAGGAAACTCTCATAGAGCTTGAACTTGGCTTAACTGACGAACTACTCGGCTTTGAACTTGATGAAGAATTCCATTCGCTAGGACAAGAATTTGAAGGCGTACTCCAATCAGGACAAGCTTTTCCGTTAGAAAGCGTACACTCCTGCCAATCATAATCCAAGCAATAAGTGACAGAACCAGAGCTTAGCTTAATTGACGAACTGCTCGGCTTTGAGCTTGATGAAGAATTCCATTCGCTAGGACAAGAATTTGAAGGCGTACTCCAATCAGGACAAGCTTTTCCGTTAGAAAGTGTACACTCCTGCCAATCATAATCCAAGCAATAAGTGCCAGAGCTTGGCTTAACTGACGAAGATGTCTCCGAAGAGTTTGGAATTTCCGGTATAGGCTCAATATCTGGAGCGCAAGAGAAAAGCAACGAAAGGCAAAGCATCACTGCCAATGAAAAAAGACTTTTCATATTTGAATGTAATATAGAAATTTTATGGAATAAACACATAAATGCCGTTGTTCCACTGATTAGGATGGGACTTGTTGCCTTCGGCAATATCAATGTGAACCCAGCCGTAGCCAGGTGAATTGTCAATGGTTACTTTTCTGTCTTCCATTCTGCATATACCGTGCGAAGCTCCGTTTTTAATGACCCATTCGTACAGAACCAAGTTTTCTCTCTTTGATTCGCGATGAAGGTCTAGAGCCATCCCCTGCTTATGTGCGGAATTCGCTGCTCCGATTCTTGAATCGGGCTTTCTGTAGCCGCTGTGGTTGTGAAGCCTTTTGCCTTTTTTGCAGTTCACATAAACGTCTGGAAATTCGGCTTTTATTATATCGTATATTTTAAAGATATCCCTAGAAATCAAAGAAAGATCGTCTATTCCTTCTGGCAGTAAGTCAATTTGAAGAGTTGTAATCATATTTTATTTGGGCCATCAAGTTTTGAGTTGCGATATTGCTTTTTCAATTTCACCTATTGCTTTTGCAATGTAGGTCTTGGCCACATTGTTGATCTTTTCTATGAGTTCATCGTTATAGACCTCGTGTTCATATAGATCGTTGTGTATAAGGTGAATTTTGTCCTTGGCGCAGTCGTGGATAAAATTGATGGGCTTGAGCCACAAGGCATTGTTGACATGAATATGGACTATGCCGAAATGCATCTTCCTTTCTTCCTCGTAGTGGAGCTTGACGTGGGCATCGCTTGCGTACAAGCCGTTAACCATCTCACTTTTAAAAGTGTATTCCCTTTCCTGTATATGGGAGGAATCTGTTCCCTCGTCCATAATGTAAAGGCTTCCTGGATATTTTCCTAATGTGTTTTTCATAATAAAAGTTCTCCTATGGCAAAATGTAGAAAAATATATTCCATTTCTTCATTTGGCAAGCGGTAACCCGTTATATTTGCCCGTTTTAGCAGTTTATTATTTTTTGCTCTCATCTCGTCAACCAACCGTTTTGACTTTACCGTTAAAAAATGCCCATTTTTTTTCAAAATTTTTTTCGCTTTTTCAAAATCTTCATCTAAAGAGCCAACTGCGCGACAAGAAACAATGTCCATATTTTTTAATCCGCAGTTTTCCGCTTTGCCCTGAATCACCTCCAAATTCTGTAAATTTAAGTTTTGCTTTGCCTGTTTTAAAAAATCGCATCTTTTTTTGCGAGTTTCGGTGGCATAAAACTTTATCTGCGGAAAATAAAGGCTAAGGGGAATAACGGGAAAGCCTGCACCAGAGCCTATGTCTGCCCAATGGTTTGCAGAACAGACGGGGTGTGTAGCGAATATAAGCGAGTCTGCTACGTGCCTTGTTAGCAGTTTTTGCTCATCGTTTTTTGAGACTAGGTTTGTGGTTTTGTTTGCTTCTAGCAGTAGCTTGCAAAATTCCTGAATTTTGCTGGAAAAATTCTCTGGCAAAACTAGGTTGTGTTTCTTGGCAAAGTCAGTTAGCATCCGTAATTGCCTTGACCCATTTTGGCACAACCTCGGTGGCTTTGCCTTGTATGAGTTCGTCTGTGTAGCTGTCTCTGGTGGTTTCCAAGTTCAGGCATACAACGCGGGCACCGGCCATTTTTGCTATTTGCTTAAAGCCTGCCGCGGGGTACACAACCCCGCTTGTGCCTATATATGCGAACAAATTGCACCCCATTAACGCCCTTTGGATTTTATTCATTTCAAAGGGGATTTCGCCGAACCAAACTATGTGCGGTCGCATTTTTGCCCCACATTCGGGGCATTTTTCGGGTTGGTCTTCTGAGCAGTCTGTTACGTGCTCCTTTGGTCCCAGGCAGCGGACTTTCAAAAGCTCGCCGTGCATGGGTATCACCCTTTTGCTGCCGGCTCGCTGGTGCAAATCGTCAACGTTTTGCGTTATCAGCAAAAAATCATCGCCGAATTTCTCTTCCAGCTTTGCAAGAGCTTGGTGTGCTGCATTGGGTTCCACGTTTTTCAAGCCCTTTCTGAGTTTATTGTAAAACTCTATAACTCGCTTTGGTTCGCTTTCAAAGCCTTCTGGTGTTGCAACAATTCGCACCGGTTCGTTTTCCCACAGGCCGTCTGCATCGCGAAAGGTTTTTAGCCCGCTCTCCGCGCTAATCCCTGCCCCTGTTAAGATAACTATTTTCATATTTCAAATATAGGAAATTTACTATATTACACCTATGTTATGCGTGGCAATACTAAAAACGAGACCATAGGAATATCCAAAGCATTGGAAGACAGCAAAAAAATGCTGGAGATGCTCAATAAAGCTGCTATAACATTTGTTTCGCAGAGCGAAGAATCTTTTGAGAAAAGAATAGAAGATGGGGTAAGAGCCATTTGCGATATGGCAAAACTTGATAGATTTTGCATTTTTCGCAACTTAGCTATGCCAGATTGCTTGCACACATTGCAGGAATATCGCTGGGATAGGGAAGCGGGCGGAACAATAGAAATTGACCCTGTGCTCAAAGATGTAACTTATGCTAAAATGGCACCTAGATGGGAAACGATTTTGGCAAATAATGAAATTGTCAACGGGCCTGTGAAAACAATGCCAGAATCGGCTATGTTGAAATCGTTTGGCATTGTATCGGCTCTTGTTGTGCCTTTGTTCATCAAAAATTCCTTTTGGGGGTTTGCGCTTTTTGAAGACCGCAATAATGAACGTTATTTTGACGAAGTGCAGGTTGAAATGATGCGCTCGGCTGCCTTTTTATGTGCCAATGTTTTTATTCAGTGGCAAACAGAAATTGAAATAGATAAAACTTCCAAAGCATTGGAAAGCAGCAAGCAGATGCTGGAGATGCTCAATAAGGCCGCTATAACATTTGTTTCGCAAAGCCAAGGAGCTTATGAAAAAAGAATAGAAGCGGGTGTAAGGTCTATTTGCGATATGGCAAAATTGGATAGATTTTCCGTTTTTCGCAATTCTACTATGCCAGACGGTTTGCATGTTTCGCAGATATATCGCTGGGATAGAGAAGCGGGCGGAACAACCGAGATTTTTCATGAGGTTTTGAAAGATACAACTTATGCTAAATTGATGCCTAAATGGGAAAAGATTTTGTCGAATAATGAAATTATCAACGGACCTTCAAAATTGATGCCAGAATCAAAAGCATTGCATTCGTTTGGCGTGGTATCGGCTCTTGTTGTGCCTTTGTTCATCAAAAATTCCTTTTGGGGGTTTGCGCTTTTTGAAGACCGCAATAATGAACGTTATTTTGACGAAGTGCAGGTTGAAATGATGCGCTCGGCTGCTTTTTTATGCGTGAACACTCTTATTCAGCGGCAAATGGAACTTGAAATTGCAGAATCAAACGAATTGAACAGTTCTATGCTTGATGCTGTTCCTGTATCCATAGTTATTTTGAGCGAGAATGGAGACGTATTGAATTGCAATGAGGCTGCCACAAAAATGTTTGAGTGCACAAAGCAGCAATTTGTAGAGAATTTTTTCGATTTATCGCCAGAATATCAGCCAGATGGCTCAAAATCCAAAGAAAGGGCAAAAGAATTGGCGAGGCATATATTTACAGACTGTTCTAATTTTGTGTTTGAATGGATACATACTTCCTTTTCAGGAAAAATTATCCCCTGCGAAGTGACATTTACTTGGGTAAAGCACAAAGGCAAATACATTGGATTGGTTTATATTTATGATTTGCGCAATATTAAAAAAATAGAAGCTGCCGTAACCGAGGCGCAAGAGATGATACGGGCTATAACAGAAGCAAACCCAATGGCTTATGTATTGTTCGATGAAAACTATCAGCCAATTGATTGCAACGAGGCAATAGTGAAAATGCTCGGTGCCAAAAGCAAACAATATCTTTTGGATAATTACTTTGCGCTTTTTTGCCCTGAGCGGCAGTCTTATGACAATAAAAATTCAAAGGAAGAAGCAAAAGTGCTTTTAGACAAAGCGGTAATGGAAGGCAAACGTACTTTTGAGTGGGATATGCAATCTGCAAGCGGCGAAGTTATACCTGTGGAAAACATACTCACCTTGCTGGTGCTTAAAAACAAGAGATTTATCATTTCGTTCAAATATGATTTGCGCAACCGCAGAATTTTATTGAATAATATACGCAAACAAAGCGACTTGCTCGCCTCAAAATTGGAATTGCAAAAGTCAATAACCGAAATTTCGGAAAATTTCATTTTATACGAAGATATAAACAAAAGCATAGATTTGGCACTGGAAAAATTGGGCGAGAATATGAATGTTTCCAGAATGCTTGTTTTCAACGTGGATTACGAAAATAAAAAAGTTTATCCGGTTAATCAATGGTATGCAAACGAAAATGTGCCTATGATTAAAATAGACCGTTTTGATAATTTTACTACCGACAAATTGCTGTTCCCTGTTGAGTTAGACGAAAATTCGCAGAGGCTTATGATTTCGTGTTCAAATACTGAGAGTGAGCCTAAATTCGGCATACTTAAATCTATGGGCATAACTTCGTTTATTTATGCTCCGCTTTATGTTGAGGGTAGTTTATGGGGAGTTGTTTGCGCAGAGAATTGCATTTTAACGCATAAATGGACAGAAGACGAAAGAACATTTTTTGCAACGGTTTCAAACATAATGTCTGGCGCAATTATGCGCAATGTTTACTCAACAAGGTTGCAGCAATCTTTAGACAAAGTGGTTGCCCTTAGCAAGTCAAAAGACGATTTTTTATCCAAAATAAGCCACGAAATAAGAACGCCCATGAATGCCATTCTTGGCATTGCCGAAATTCAATTGCAAAACGAAACAGCTCCGCAAAAAAAAGAAGCACTCGGCATAATCCACAATTCCGGCAAATCCCTGCTTCACATTGTAAACGATTTGCTGGATTTATCCAAAATAGAAGCGAAAAAAATGGAGATAGTGCCCGTTAAATACGAGGTTGCTAGTTTAATTAACGATACCGTGCAGCTTTATGCCGCGCGCATAGAAAAGAAATTGATTAAATTCAATCTTAAAGTGGATGAGAATATTCCGGCAGAGCTTTTAGGAGACGAATTGAGGATAAAGCAAATACTCAATAACATACTTTCAAATGCCTTCAAATACACCGATGCAGGCGAAATCTCAATGTCTGTTGCCACAGAAAAAATCAAAGACCAAGAATCCGATATTCTGATGGTTTTCCGCATAAGCGACACAGGGCAAGGCATGACAGAAGAACAGAAAAGCAGGATATTTGATGAATATTACCGTTTTAATTTAATCAACAATCGCACGGTGGGCGGAACAGGGCTTGGCATGACCATTGTGCAGAATTTGGTGACCATTATGGGCGGGAAAATTTCCATTGAAAGCGAAATTAATAAAGGTTCTGCATTTACCATTAGCCTGCCGCAAAAAATTATAGGCACAAAAATTTTAGGCAAAGAACTCGCAGAGAATTTGCAAGATTTCCAAACGGGAAATTTTATGCAAATAAGAAAACAAAATATTACACGAAACTCAATGGCTTATGGCAGCGTTTTGGTTGTTGACGATTTGGAATCCAATTTATATGTTGCAAAAAGCTTTTTGGAACCTTACGACCTGACTATTGAAACTGCAATAAGCGGTTTTGAGGCAATAGATAAAGTTAAAAACGGCAAAATTTACGATATTATATTTATGGATCACATGATGCCAAAAATGGATGGCATAGAAGCTGTTAAAATAATACGCTCCATGGATTATGAAGAGCCTATTATTGCACTTACTGCCAATGCCATTGTTGGGCAAGCAGAAATGTTTTTGGAAAGCGGCTTTGACGCTTTTATTTCAAAGCCAATAGATGCCAAACAATTAGATGCGGAACTAAACAGATTTATCCACGATAAGCAAATGCAAATAAAAAAACAAGAACTCTCAAAAATCAAGGAGGATTTATGCAAATAATGCTCAAGATAAAGACAATCATAACTACGTATCTTCAAGTGATACTTGTGTTTGTTACATTTTCAGCGATGGTTGTATCAAGTTATATTCTTATGCGTGATGTTGAATATGATAATATGAAACGTGAGGCAGAGAGCGTGCTATCCAATGTGCATAGCAATATAATGCTTAGAATATCGGAACCAAAAATCGTGGTTAAAAAAACTGCGGATATGATTCAGTTGATGCTTGAGCAGAATATGGATATCAAAGCTATAAGGGAATTTGTAAAGGGTTTCAATAAAGAGAGGAATTTTTCACAGCACATTGTTAGCTCTTATGTTTTTCTCGATGAATCTCCCACAGATAGTGTATGGTATAAAGAAGCACTTGAGGCTAATGGCGATGTGGTGATTAAAGAACGTTTTGATAAATCGCTAGATGCGATTGTTCTTGCTTATGTATGCCGTATTTATGACAAAGCGGGCCATCCGCGAGGTTTTGTGGGTTTGAATGTGAATTTTGAAGATGTTATGAGATTAGTAGAAAATGCGCAAATTGCCGAAGGCGGTTTTGGATTGATACTTAATCCCAAATTTGAGGTTTTAGCCCATATAGAACGTAAATTTGTAGGCAATACATCTTTAATTGACAATAATATTGGCATTGCTAAGTTCAAGGAAGATTTTAAGAAAAACGGAGAAGTTTTTGGGCGAGATTTTGTGAATTTCAGAGGTGAAAAATCAATTGCTTTTTTTAGGCAGTTGGAAAATGGGTGGTATTTTGGAATTATTACTCCTGAATATAACTACTATAGAAATATAAACAAAATAGCGAAATATTTAAGCATACTCGGTATATTATTTGCTTTGGCACTTAGCGCGATTTTAATTCGCATTATAAATGTTAGAGAAGGCATGAATAGATTAGTACGCAATCAAAAGCAAGAATTAGAAGTAACAGTGCACAAATATATGTCTATTCTCAATGCCGTGCCTCTGCCAATTACTGTTATAGACTTAGATACGAAAGTGACATTTATCAATACTGCGGTAGAAAAATTTTTGGGAACAACTTTAAAAGAGGTTCTGGGCAAACCTTGCGACAGCAGTTGGAACATCAATATTTGCAACACGCCAAATTGCGGCATAGAATGTGCAAAGCGCGGCTTAAAGCAAACATTCTTTACGCATAATAATTCTTCGTACAAGGTGGATGTTGAGGTTTTGAAAAATGTTGAGAATGAGCCTATTGGATATATAGATGTTGTTCAAGATATAACACAAGTAGAGAAGATGGCAAGAGCAGAAGCGGAAAATGCAAGTGCTGCCAAAACTGCCTTTTTAGCAAAAATGAGCCACGAAATTCGCACACCTATGAATGCGATTATGGGAGTGACCGAAATTCAATTGAGAAACGAAACTCTAGTGCCGCAGGTGAGGGAATCTTTTGCGATAATTTACAATTCGGGCAATTTATTGCTCGGCATAATCAACAATATACTTGACTTATCCAAAATAGAAGCGGGCAAAATGGAACTTATGCCTGTTGAATATGAATTTGTAGGTTTAATTCACGATGTTGTGCAGTTGAATGCAATGCGCAACAACAGCAAGCCCATAAAATTTGAGCTTTATGTAGATGAAAATGTGCCTTTGGAACTCATTGGCGATGAAATTCGCATCAAACAGATTTTGAATAATTTGCTATCCAATGCTTTTAAATATACGGAAAAAGGCAAGGTTAAATTATCCATTTTTGCCGAAAACGATGAGAAAAATACCATACTCATTTTGCAGGTGGGCGACACTGGTTGCGGTATGTCTAGGGAACAGGTGAATAAATTATTCACTTCTGAATATGTCCGTTTTAATTTGGAGGCAAATCGTTCAATTGAGGGAACGGGTCTTGGCATGGCAATTACGCAGCATTTGGTGCAAATGATGAATGGCAAAATTTTTGCAGACAGCAAAATTGGCAAAGGCTCCACATTCACAGTCCATTTACCGCAAAAAAACACAGGCGTTGGGATTTTAGGCGAAAAACGCGCACGAGATATTATGCTGCTTAGAATAGACAGAGCAAATATCAAAAAGGTACAACTTGATTTTGAGCAGATGCCTTATGGCAAGGTTATGGTTGTTGACGATGTGGAATCTAATCTATATGTGGCAAAAGAGATAATGGCGCATTATGGTTTGAACATTGAAGCCGTTTCCAGCGGTTTTGAAGCGATAGATAAAGTTAAGAAAGGCGAGGTTTATGATATTATATTTATGGATCACATGATGCCAAAAATGGACGGAATAGAGACTACGAAAATTCTGCGGGAATCCGGTTATACGCAGCCTATTGTTGCACTAACTGCAAACGCTTTAATTGGGCAGGCAAAAATTTTTATGGAAAACGGCTTTGATGATTTTATATCAAAACCCATCGATATTAGGCAGTTGAACACCGTTCTTAACAAATTTATTCGCAACAAACAGCCAGCCGAGGTCATTGCAAAAGCACAAGAAAGCGCACCAAAAGAGAAACCTAAGCCAGAAGCTCCAGCTGTAAATCCTGTATTGCTCTCATTTTTTGTGAAAGACGCTGCAAATGCATTGCCAACTTTAGAGTCTGCGCTTGCCAACATAGAGACTATTTCAGATGAAGATCTCCAGTTATATGCTGTTACCGCTCACGGTATTAAAAGTGCTCTTATAAATATCGGAAACACAGAGCTTTCCCAGCTTGCATTGACTTTGGAAAAAGCCGGCAAAGCAAAGGATAAAGGCATAATCAAGCAACAGACGCAAGAGTTGATAGATGCGCTTAAGAAGATTATTGCGGAGGCTGGCTGATGATTAACCTTATTTCTGCCCCCCCCCCCCCCCCCCCCCCCCCCCCCCATTTAAACGCCTATTTTCTCGGCTCCGTGGGCAGGGGACTTGCAAAAAATTTATTTCCACAAAAAGTAACAATGGAGGTTCCTTATGAACAAGGTTAAATCTGTTCTGTTTTCGGCAGGCATTTCGCTTGCGTTGGCTTTCATCTTTTCTTGCTCTGGTGATGACGAGAGCCGTAGTGAGCAAACGGAGAACAAACAATGAAAAAACTCTTCCCTAGTTTTATGTCCCTAGCAGCAATGCTCTATGCCTCGCTGCTTCTCTCTTGCGCTTCCGACATTGATATGCCGCCGCCACCTTTGCCGCCAGATGAGTTGAGCAGTTCAAGCAGCAGTTCAGGTACAACGCCAAGCAGTTCTTCTCTTGTTCCAAGCTCTTCTTCTGTGCTTGCATACAATTATTGTGTTTTCCTTGAAGAGAAAATTTGTCTGCTTGGACCAATGACATCTTGTCCTTCTAGCGGCGTATTAAGCAATAGCTGCCCTTACGGTTCAAGTTCTTCCACCCAGCCGCCAAGCAATTCCAGTAGCAGTTTCAACCTCAGTTCAAGCAGTTCTGTCGGTTTCTTTGGTCTATGTGCTGGTTTTGTAGATGGCACAACAAGAGAGCATTACGGAAAAACCAAAGCCCAGTTCTGCGATCCTCGCGATGGAAAAAAATATGTTTATGTGACAATAGGCGACCAAGTTTGGATGGCGGAGAATTTGAACTATGATGTTCTTGGCAATGATACCGATGTATGCTACAACAAAGACTCATCCAACTGCGATAAATACGGTCGTCTTTACGATTGGACCTCGGCGATGGGCATAGATTTGAGATACAATAACCAGTTATGGGGAGGAAGCGATGTAAAGCACAGAGGTATTTGTCCCACAAGCTGGCATTTACCTAGTGATACGGAGTTGGAGAAATTGATGACAGCAGTTGGCGGTTCCTCAACTGCGGGAACCAAATTGAAAGCAACTAGCGGCTGGAACAGCGGAGGCAATGGTCAGGACACATATGGCTTTGCGGCTCTGCCTGGCGGTGATGTCCTTTTAAATGGCAATTTTTACTATGTCGGCAACGGTGCCAGCTGGTGGACAGCTACGGAGAGAGATGCTTCTAACGCCTACAATTACTATATGGGCTACAACTTTGTGGATGTACGTATTGACAGCAGTGATAAGTTGCGCCGATACTCCGTACGTTGTGTGCAAGACTAAGCACGTAGTACCGCCCATAGCGAACGCGAAGCGTAGCGGTGGGCGTTTTCTATATTACCAATATGAAAGCCATAATAGACATTCCCAAAGCAAAAGTAACCTCAGCCGTTATAGAACTACCTATATCAAGCGAATACATAGGGCAAAAAGTAGAAGTCCTTTACGAAATACGCAGAATACCCAAAGAGCAGAAAAAAGTCCATTTTTCCAACTTCGGGCTAGACGCACAGAACTACAAATTCAACAGAGAAGAAGCCAATGCCAGATAAGGAAAAATTCCTAGACAGCAATGTTTTGATTTACGCCTATTATGACAGAGAAAAAGACAAACAAGCCATATCTAGGGAACTGATTTCAAACAATGTTAGCTTGTGACATTGCAAAGCGTTATAGCTATTCTTACTACGACAGCTTAATAATCTCCGCTGCCCTAGAAGCCAACTGCGACACTCTTTACAGCGAGGATATGCAGAATGGGCAAATAATAGAAAAGGTGCTTAGAATTGTAAATCCATTTGGTGGTTGAAAATTGCGGTTGTCGTGCGTTTGTGTGTGGTTGTCTGTGTTTAAAAAAATCATTTCACATTTAAGTGTCCGTTGCGTAAAAGACTAATACACCCTAACCCAGTCAGTTTTATACTCAACAGCATCACCGCGCTGTTTCATCAAGCCAACGCCGAGCTTTTTGGCCTCTTGGACAACCCTGTCTTTGAGAACCAAAGAACCAATACCTAGATATAGTTTGTGTTTTGAGTATTCAGGGTATAAAAGCCTGAAATTCGGCACTTTCTTTTCTACCAATTCTTTAACGTCTTTTAAATTAGCCTTATACTTAGCCTCTATCAGAGCAATGGATTTGCCATTGTGCAGAACAATGTCAAACTGAGCTTCTATCTCTGTTTTATCTGGCAATATTCTTCTACCACCAAATTTGTCGCTTATAACATCAAAACGAACCCCCGCGAAATTCATTGTTTCTTTCAGCGAATTGTAAAAGAATTCCTCCGCAAATTCCCCATTGCTTTTGCTAATGCCGCCAATTTGCCTAGCGTTTTCCTTCATTAGGAGGTCAATTTCTTTAATTCTAGCGGCGGCTTCTTTATTCATAGCGGCGGTTTCTTTATTTATAGCAGCGGCTTCCTTCCTATCTTCGGCAAAGCTTGCAACTAAATCTTTTAATTCTTTGTCGGTCATAAATATCCTCACCTAAAGTTTTACAATATAAATATAGCTATAAATTTTAAAAATATGGGCAAAAAAGATAAAAATCCTGTATTTGGCATACAATTGTATGCTAAATTTTACTCACCCTGCCATTTTCACTTAAAAATTTTTTCTATATTAAAAAATGGGGAGCGTTTTATTATATCGCCTTATATTGAGGTTTTTTATGCGCATTTTTGCTATTTGCGCCGGTTTTTGCTGTTCTATGCTCCTTGCCGCTGGGGAAAGAGCTACTTTGAACATATTTACAACACCGGATAACGCAAACATATTTTTGGACGGCAATCCCGAAAAGGAAATATCGGGCTCGCCTTTTGAAAATCCCGCTATGCTCACAGGCGAGCACACTGCTTTTTTGGTTCACCCAAATGAGAGCTTTGTTCCCGCCACATACAATTTTGCTTTGCAAAACGGGAGTGTTTTTGAAATAAACCACGATTTTTTGCGAAGAAATCAAGTTCGCGAGGCCTATTCCCTGTCTCCCTCGGAATATCATATAGAGGCAAATGCCGGCTTTTTGTATTTCAACGAATTTAGCCCAAATGCCATTTATACAATGCCTTTTGATTTTCGCTTGGGGCTGCCTCTGGGCTTTGGGGCTAGGCTTGCCTTTCCTGTTCGGGAATGGGATATAAATAATTTTTTGCTAGGCTTGCAATACAATTACTTCCCGTTGCAAATAGGCTTGGCTCTAGACTGGATAAGCCCAAGAGGTTCGGGCTTCTCTGCCATTCGCGCTGCAATTTTGGCGGAGCAAAATGTGCTGTTTTTAAATTTGCTGGAAAACTTGATTTACGAATATTCAAAGCAGGAAAAAGCGGAATTCTATTTGCGTGCAGGTATGCCGATTGAGCATATATTTTTGCCGTATTTGTCCGTGCGGGAGAAAATTCATTTGCCCTTGAAAAGTTTTATGTTTTACGCCGAGCCTGGAGCATTGCTACAGGTGAGCAATGGATTTTCTTTGGAAATTTCCATTCCTCTTGCCATTCTGGGAAATGCCAAAAAAGGTTTTGGGTTTTATTTTGGCCTGCACTCTGATTTTTCTTTTGGCAAAGAGAGCAAAAAGGATATTCGCAAAACGAGTAAAGTAATTTGGGATGTAAATGAGGTTAGCAATGGGGAATACAAAAAATTTTGCGAAGAAACCAAACGTGAAATTCCAGCAAAAGCGAAGATAAAAGAATTAGAAGATTATCCCGTTCTGCATATCAACTTAAAAGATGCCATCGCTTATGCAAAGTGGGCAAAAAAGCGACTGCCCACAATAGAAGAATGGAAAACGCTCGCCGCAACTTATTCAAATTCAAACTTTGACAGTTTTTGCGAAATCCGAAAATTATCAAAAGTTTATGAAGGGCCTATCATAAATGGCGTTAGAAACTTCGCAGGCAATGCTGCTATATGGCTTATGCCAGAAAATGAAAGCACTAGTGTTGCGAGTTTTGCGGGCAGTTCTTATGGGGATTCTTTTGATACTTGTAAAAAGAAAGCTGTGCTAACGGATTTGTCTTCGCCAAGTGGGAATGAGTTTGTGGGGATTAGGTTGGTGAGGGATTTTTTATATTAAGCTCAGTTCAGAAGGTTTTATGCAGCAATACAACATTCAAAAACAGGCGTTTCTTAATAAATTACGCAGCTCAAGCGGCAAATACAAAAGGTATGCAGGCACTCCTCTTAGATATGCAGGCGGCAAATCGCTTGCTGTAGGTCATATAGTTGAACATTTACCAAATAATCTGGAACGCATAGTATCTCCATTTATCGGTGGTGGCTCATTTGAAATAGCCTGCGCAAAGGAATTAGGGCTTGAAGTTATAGGGTTTGATATTTTTGAATTGCTTGTCAATTATTGGCAAGTGCAAATTAAAAAACCAAAAAAATTATTTGAACGATTGAGCAAATTAGAAAATACAAAAGAAGAATATGAGCGAATTAAAGATTTATTAAAAAAAGTTTGGAATAAAAAAGATGGTTATATAAAAAATAAACACTCCGATTTAGATTTAGCGGCATATTATCATTTCAATCATAATTTGAGCTATGGACCTGGATTTTTGGGTTGGATGTCTAGCATTTATGCGGATAAAAAACGTTATCTGGCAATGCTGGAAAAAGTTAAAAATTTTAATGTTCCAAATTTGCAAGTTTACAAAGAGAATTTTGAGACCTCAATACCAAAACACAATGGCGATTTTTTGTACCTTGACCCACCGTATTTTTTAGATGGCGATAGCAAAATGTTTAAAGGAATCTATCCTATGCGTAATTTTCCCGTTCACCATAATGGTTTTAGCCACGATAAATTAGCTGATTTATTGAAGCGGCATAATGGCGGTTTTATTTTGTCTTATAATGATTGCACTTGGGTTAGAGAAACATATAAAAAATTTAAAATAGTTGAAATTTCGTGGCAATATACAATGGGACAAGGCGAAACACGAATTGGCAAAAACAGGTTGGAAAGAAATTATGATAATGAAAATGTAAAAACATCGCACGAATTGTTGGTAATAGGGTAAATTTGGCACACTTTTTGCGTATATAATTTTGAACCCTTTCTCACGAGGTTTTTATGAAAATAACTTGGGACATCGCAAAACTTAAAGACGTTTATGGGCCAGAGAAAAAATCTCAGTCTAAGCCTTTTGTAATTCCTGGGCAAGATGCAGCCAAAGCGGACAGTAAGAAAGTCACTTGGGGCATAGATGCAATTAAAGACATTTATGAGCCTGAAAAAACTAAGAAAAAGTAGAGAGCAATTTATCAACTATACCCATATAAGCATCCAAAATTTTGTAGCCGAATAAATACGAAATTGGTGCGCCAAGCCCAAGAAAAGGCCCGAAAGGAAGGGGCTTAGTCATATCTTTTTTTGCTATGAACCTGAACGGGACAATAACCGCCAAAGCCAAAAGCGAACCTATTATCAAAGCTACATAAGCGAGTTCCGCACCCATAATCGCGCCAAAACCGGCAAAGAGTTTCACATCTCCAAAACCCATTCCTTCTTTTTTTATCATTATTGAAATAGCAAAGGAGAACAAAAACAAACCTCCCCCACACGCAGCAATGCCAATCAAGGAATCCAACCAATCAATTCCACCCTCAAAAAAAGACAATGCAAAACCAAGCACAATTCCACCTATGGTGATCGTATCTGGCAAAAGCAAGTATTTGAAATCTATGGCAAAAATTGGGATTAGAGTTACCATAAGCCAAAACAAGCGCAAACTATCGGCCATATTTGCATATTGCCAAGGGCTAGGTTCTGCAATTATGGCGGCTAAAAATCCGAGTTGCAATCCAAAAAATTCCACCAAAGGATATTTAATTGAAATTGGTTCTTTGCAGTTTGCACATTTACCACCTAAAAACAGCCAGCTCAAAATCGGAATGTTTTGCCAAGGCAAAATTTTATGTTTGCAATTTGGGCAATGAGAGGCGGGTTTTATTATTGATATGTTGCGCGGCATTCTGTATATCAGCACGTTGAAAAAACTGCCAAAACACGCCCCTAAGATGGGGAACAGAATCCATAAGAAAATTCCCTCAAACAAAATCTGTACTCTTAACTTTAGATTTTTTCTTCTCCGCAAAATCTTCTGCGGCGAGCAAAACTCTCTTTGCCTTGCTCCACAATTCCTCAAGGGCTATTTCCGTGCGGCGTTCCGCTTCAAATAGATGAACCATAATGTCTCCGGCATCCAAAACTGCCCAGCGTGTTAGTTCTTTGTATTCAATTTTTGCAGGCTCGCCCCCTGCCTGTTTGTATGCTTTTTGCAATTCGTTCAAAATAGCCTGCATCTGAGCACTGCTTTCGCAGGTTCCAACTAAATACCAGTCCACAACGCCAGATAGTCCTTGCAAATTCAAAAGTTCAACATTCTCAGCGCGAAGCTCAAACAAAATTTGAGCACCTATCTTCACGCTTGCTGGATATCTCTTCATAAAGTCCTCTTTTTAAGTACCTTTCTATAATCTTTGCCCAAAAAAATAGTTGCACTTATGTTTCCGCTTAAAGTGTCTTGCAAAACTATAAAATTTTTCGTGTCTAAATTCTCTTTCAACTGGCTGTAGCCAGCCCAATGAGGATTGCGAATGGCTATGATGGTTTCTTCGTAGTTTGTCCATTGCGGGTCTGTTTCAGCATTTAGAATATCAAAGCCCTTAGCACTCAAAATTTTTCTGGATTCCTCCGCTGCGCCAAAAATTCCGCAGCTATTGTAAATCACTATTTGCCCAGGCACAGGCTCTGGGCGAGCCATTGCGTTTTGCTGTTGCTCTTCCTCGCAAGCAAAGAAAGAACTACATATCGCAAAGATGGCGAAGCGCGGCAATAGCATCTGACTTGCCCAATTCATATAGTCTCTCCAATTTTGCCAAATCGCTCTCTGTTCTTGTCACATTTAAATCTTTGCTTGGGCGAATTAAAATCACTTTGCCCTTTTTTGCCTCTTCCTCTACAAATTCCAAATTTTTGTTGTATCTAGCGACATAAGAATTTATCGCTTTTACAAATTTTGGATATCTGAAATAGAATAACATTGATGGATGAAATTTGCTTTTTCTGCGAAAGCCTTCTGGGTGAGTTAAAACAACCACATTTTTTGAGCAACCGAGTTCCATTGCTTTTTTTAGAGGTATGGCATCTGTTATTCCTCCATCCATAAGTTTTTTGCCATCGTGTTTCACTATTTTGCACATAAAAGGAATGGAAGAAGAAGCCTTTAGCACTTTTATAATGTGCTCGTCTTTTTCAAAATATTCCGGCTTGCCCGTTTCAACATTGGAGCAAACCGTGATAAAACGGGTTGGCGAAGACAAAAAAACTTCGGTATCAAAAGGAATGGTTTTGGGAATTTCATCGTATATAAAATCTATTCCAAAATAATTTCCGGTTTTTATATAACTGCCAAAAGATAAATAACGAGGGTCATTTCTGAATTCCTTTAAAATTCTCAAATTTCTTCCGTGCTGCCTTGAAACAAGAGAGCAGCCATAGCCAGCTCCAGCAGAAACCCCTATCACAATTTGAAACTCTATGCCCTTTTCCAAAAATGCATCCACAACGCCCGAAGTGTATAAACCCCTCAAACCACCACCTTCCAAAACAAGCCCGTAATCCAACATAGTTTTATTGCTCCTATGGTTAAAAACAATATAGAAAATGCTCTTTTTAAGAGGATTTAATATTAGAGTATTCCCTTTTTGCCGCTACCTGATAAAACCTGTTTTCTTCGGGGCAGTAGCCTGTTAAGAGTTTTCCGTAAACGCAGCCTGTGTCCAGACCTTTTGCGTGCGGAAAATCCACAAGGCCGTTCATAGCCCAATGCCCAAAGATAACGGTTCTGCCAGCAAAGGAGGCTTGTTCGTACCAAGGTTTTTCGTTCCACAGCCTTATGGTCAAAATATCTCTTATGTTCATCTCTTCCAAGGATTTTTTCCCTGGCTCCAAGCCCGCGTGCAATAAAATTTCCTTGCCCGTATCTATCCATAGAGGGAATTTTGAAACAATATCGGCAAGCCAAGCGGGTTTTTGAACGCTCTCCAAAAAATGCAATTCCTTTGGTGTTTTTTGCTCTTGCTCTGGTTTGCTCAAAATTTGCAAAAGCTTTGCCTCGTGGTTCCCCAAGACGCATTTTATATTGTGCTTCAAAATAAATTCAACAGTGGCTGGGCTGTTTGGCCCTTTGTTTATCAAATCACCTGTTTGGTAAATTTTATCTTCGGCGTTTGGAGAAAATTTTTCAAACAATTCTTCGAGTTCTTCTACGCAGCCGTGCACATCGCCAATGAAAAATGTTCTGGACACTATGCAATTTCCAATATCAAGTCGCCTCGCATAACTGTTTGCCCGCGCTCAACTTTAACGGATTGGATTTTGCCATCGCAGGGAGCGAGAATTTCGTTTTCCATTTTCATAGCTTCCAAAATCCCAAGCAACTGCCCTTTTTTAACCTCTTGCCCTTGCTTTGCCTGCAAGCTGGAAATTTGCCCAGGCAGCACTGCGGTTATTTTGCCGCCGGTATGCTTTGCCGGCTTGGATTCGCCACCATAATGCGAGCTGTCTATTTTGCTAACATCAACGCTGTAGCGTGTTCCGTTTACATCAACAGAATCTGGAAAGCCATTGCTTTTTTTGCGCACCACAATGGATAAAACCTTTCCGTTCACCATCACAAGCCTAGGAGAGCCGTCTGCCCAGGTTTCCAGTATGCGAACTTTTGAAACCTCTCTTTCTTTTTTTATCTCAAAATCCGAGCGCAAGCTCGCAATTTGCGGAATATCAAAGACATTTTTCTGAGTGCGAGTTCTAACTGTGCATTTCATAGGGGGATAATATAGTAAAAATCTCACACAATATTTTCAAACTCCTCTTTCGGAATAGTACAAAAAACCTTGACTATTTCAGAATCAAGCTGTGTTCCGGCAACGTCTTTGATAATTTGCACGGCTTCTTCGTAGCTTTTCTTGGGTCTGTAAATGCGGTCGGTGCAAAGTGCCGAGAATGTATCGGCAACGGCAATAATTCTGGATTCCAGAGGTATTTTCTCCGGCGGTATGTTGAAATAACCCTTTCCGTCTATGCGTTCATGGTGACAAAGAACAATCTCTCCAATTAACTGATAGCTTGTCGGTTCAAGAATTTTTTTCCCCAGCATTGCGTGCTGCTCTATCATAAGCCGCTCCTCTGGTGTTAGTGTGCCGGGTTTATTGAGGACATTGTCTGGGATTCCGATTTTCCCAATATCGTGCAAAATAGCGGCATCCATCAACCTTGCCTTGTTGATTTTATTTTTTACCTGTTCGGGCAAATGATCGTATATGAGTTTAGCTACATTTGCCACGTGAATGGAGTGACCCTGCGTGTATTGGTCTTTTGCCTCCACCGCATTCACAAGAGTTTTGATGATTTCATTGGTTTTTTCGGAAATGGTAGTGGACATATGTTTGAGCATTGTAATCATAGTATAAACGAAAACCGCGCCAAATACAAAAACAAAGGCTATGAGCAGATTTGTCATTGAAACCGTGTCTGCAACGAGGAAAATTATATCAACCGCTATGTAGCACACAAAGAAAAACACCATAAGAATCATACATATAGTGTAAATCCAATCTGCGAATATTTTTTGCTCATTTGCCTGCACCTTGAAGCTCACAAGGGATTTTAAAAATGTTATTATGCTGTACAGCATAATACATCCACCAGCCGTGACAAGCAATGCGCATATACATTTTAGCAATGTATTTTTCTCCTTTTTGTATATAATATAGAAACTTACTATATTACCGCCATGAAACAATTTATAATTTTAATTCTTATATCCGCTATGGCATTAGTTTTTACCCAATGCTCCGTTAAGCCTTCAAAAAGAACGCACAACAACGCTGTTGGCATTTGGGTTGGAACATCCGATCTACCTGATAGAAATGATGAGGATTACAAAATACAATCTTGGGCAGTGGGCGTTAACATAAAGCATTTAAACCCAAAAGTTCTCTGCAACTCTTTTTTTAATGCCAATTCGGGCATTCATTTTGGCAAGAGTTATGGCATAAGCGTTGATGCCAGTTTCAATTTATTGACCGATGACTTGTTTATGAAAATGGACGGCGACCAAAGCAGCCCCGTTCAATTTTACGCAGGTCCAGGTTTAGGCGCCAGCTTAATCAACAAAAATGGCAAACATCTCAGTCTGGATCCAAAATTGGGCTTTGCCGGCGGCATGTCTATACTGTTCCCCCCATCTGGAAAATATCACGAATCAGATTTCTCAATGGAGGGAATGATGATGGATAAAATATTCCAAACTAGCAAGAAACATAAAGCTAACCCGGATGGTATAGTCCGCATAATGTATAACTCATACTTATTTTAAAATTGTTTCACGTGAAATAATCGTGGTTTTTTGTTAATTTACTATATTACCGCCATGAGGCAATTTACAATTTTAATCCTTATATCCGCTATGGCATTAGTTTTTTCCCAGTGTACCACCAAGCCGCCTGCAAAAAAAACGCATGAGCATGCTATAGGTATTTGGTTTGGAATTGGAGGAGCAGAGTCTGGTACGGTAGGAGCAGGAGGTTATGTAGTGGGTATTAACATAAAGCAAGTTGTCCCCCACGTTTTTTGGAATGCCAATTCGGGTATTTTTTTTGGCGATGGTTATGGCATAAGCGTTGATGCCAGTGCAGGTTTATCGACCGATGAATTGTATAGGAAAGAATTCTGGCTCGATGGAACGGTCCCGGCCGGTACCCAAGCCTTTCAATTTTACGCAGGCCCAAGTTTAGGTGCTAACCTACTAATGAGCAAAAAAGGCAAACTTAGGTTTAATCCAACAATAGGTGCTTCCGGCGGTATGTCAATGTTGTTCGACCCATATAGAAAATACCCTGAATCAGATCTCTCATTTGAGGGTGTATTGCATGCAAATATTAAAGACTTAATATTAAAACCTATCAGGGGTGAGAAGGTAGAGCCAGGCTATGGAATGGGCCGCGTATTGTATGACCTATACTTATTTTAAGATTGTTTCACGTGAAACAATCTTAGCAAGAATCTTTAATTTTTAGAAAAATTTGAAACAGTTAATTTACGATTGCTTCCGCCCTCACAACCGTATGCTCCATAAATAGCCTCAAAGTTTTTAATATAGTGAAATTTTTGATCGTATGCCGTTTCATACTCTGCAAAACGGCTACATTTAGAGCTTTCTTGAATTTTAATTTCATCATACTTTATATTATCGTATATTTTTTGATACATATCAGATATTGATGTATATTCAGGTTCTAAGTCTCCGTTGGGAGTTTTACCAGTATATTTAAAGGAATCCATAATGCCATTTTTTACTATTATTGCAACCTCATAATTACCGTCTATAGAAGCTTTCAATGTGAAACTATAATTTTTTATATCTTGGTCTTTCCAAATATCCCATTCGGATTTGAATTTTTCCTCGTCATAAGCAGAGGAACCTGAGTCCGTAGATTTCGGCTCAGAAGATGAGCAGGATAATAAAACTAGGCAAAAAACGGAGAGAATATGTTTCATTGTTGCCTACTCCGCCGACTGGGTTATTGTAGGCCAGACGTGACAATCACCGGCACTCACACTCATAATCATTTTTCTTTCTTTTCCTGTTTCGTTTTTATCTACTGAAATATGTATCACGCGCTTGTCCTCGCTTGTTATCATTGCGGTAAACCAGGGACATACCATTTTCTTAAATTTAGTAACGCCAATGAAATGTGGAGGGTCATTAACAGTATCCGATACGACTATATATTCGTCACGGCACCATTCATCAAGGTACCTTGACCCACTTCCACTTGGATAAGAAAGCTCACTAGCAGTTATGCACCTAACCCCACCTTGCTTGCCAAACGACAATTCTTCTACTGATAATTTAAGAAATCCACAACGACCAGAGTCAGACATTGATGGTGGAATAGTATCTTCAGGAGGGCATTCTAAAATTGACGGATCTGGCTCAACTGAGGCACTGGAAAGATGTTCACCCTTGGACAAATTATCGCTTGGCAAATTCTCACCAGAACACGATAAAAGAAAGGCAGCAAGCGAAAATAGAACGCACACTTGAAGTTTGAGGGAGATTGTCATTTTGTTCCTCGCTGATAGTTATACATAATAAAATATATTTTTTTTCATAGAAAAGCAAGAAAGAAATGGAAACAGCGTGGAATGCATTTAAAACAACGTGAATAGCATAATTCAAGTATATGCAAAAATCTTTATATATAGTAAATGCGAGCAACCAATGGCGATTGTTTCACGTGAAACAATCGCGGTTTTTTGTTAAATTTTAAATAAATAAAAAAGAAATTATCAATAATTATTGCGTGGCTGTAAAAAATTTACTATATTATTAGTATATGGAAATAAAGAAAATAGGACTTATTGCCACAGTAGCAGCCCTCGGTTTTATATCATGCGCCGATTTGCCCAAAGCAAACGAAACGCGGTATTCGGGTGAACGTGATTCCTATACCTCAGAGGATTTTGAAAATCTAGACGAGGCCACCCGCAAAGAAACAGAATACAAAGCCGATTCCATCATAAAAAAATACAACTCCAAATTCGTAAAGGATTGCACTCCATATTCAGAAGACCAAATAAACTCCAAAAGAAACAAACGCCTTGACTGCGTGACTTTCAAGTAACGTTTCACGTGAAACATTTTTTGAGTTTTAATTCTTTCTCATAGAAAATGCGGTTTTATCAAATTGTACGGGTTTATCTGGATCCAGTCCAAGAGCGGCTTTTGTTGCTCTATTTGCCCAGAGCATTCTCTCTTCCACAGATAAGTCAAAGCCGGCAGAACGTTGTTCTGCTTCGGCAAAAGTTCCCGAAAAATGTGCGGTTCTGTCAAGGGGCATTTTTTCCTCCTTTTAAAAGATGTTCGGCATCGTCTAAATCTTTATGTCTTCCTGCAAATTTCTTTGCTGTGATTAAATCCGCTCTTGATACAACAAAAAAAGAAATCCCATCCGCTTCCATTTTAACGGAATTATTAAACGCTTGTTCAAAATCAAGGCCCTTTACAGCAAGCATAAGGTCAATGCAAGTCGGAGGCCTACCAAATGTAAAAACATCAATATTTGGATTATTGAAGAAATTTTCATAAGTCATATCAAAAATCGGCATCCCAAATATTTGAAATGCTTTGCATATTTTTAAATAATTTTCCTCGCTTTTTTCAACCCAAATATCCAAATCCACCGTAGTTCTAGCATACCCCTGCAAAATTACCGCCGCCCCGCCAACAATTAAGTATTTAACTTTACTACTGTTAAAAGCTTTCAAAAAATCTTGCAAATCCGGTTCTTGCAAAAACATATTGGAAATATAGTAAAAAATTTCTATATTTATACCTACGTGAAATATAGGAGAATGCTATGGAAGATATAGTACTTGTCTTTGGGATTGCAGTTATATTGATTGCAGTTATACAATTTATCGTAATTATCGTGCTTTTCTCAAAGAATAGGCAAAATATACAGGCAGATGTATCTATGAGGCTTGCGGAGTATGCTCAAAGCCTTGAGAAAAATGAGACCGCTTTGCGGGACGAATTTGGAAAGAATAGGGAAGAAACGAACAAAGCCGCAAGGGACTCAAGGGAAGAATTGTCCTCAAGTTTAAAATCTGTTTCGGAGCAGTTGTCCACCATAATTACCAATTTCACGGGATTGGTCGATAATAAAATGAAGACTATGCAGGAATTTATGGATTCGGGCTTAAAGTCCAACCGCGAAGAACTTGCGGCATCTCTAAAGGCATTTGAGGAAAAGTCTTCGGAAAAAATTGAGTCACTCACAAAAGACACAAAAGAAGAACTTGAAAAGAATCGTGATTCAGTTGAAAAAAAGCTAGCCGATATACAGCAGGGAAATGAGAAAAAATTGGAGGAAATGAAGGAAACCACAGATTCTAGCTTAAAAGCCAGTCGTGAAGTACTTTCAGAATCTCTAAAAATCTTTGAGGAAAAATCTTCGGTAAAAATTGACGCATTAACAAAAACCACAAAAGAAGGACTCGAAAAAACTCAGCTTTCAGTTGAAAAAAAGCTAGCCGATATACAGCAAGGAAATGAGAAAAAATTGGAGGAAATGAAAGAAACCACAGATTCCAGCTTGAAATTCAGCCGTGACGGGATTACGGTAACTCTAAAAGCCTTTGAGGATAAATTTTCGGCAAAAATGGAAGCATTGCAAAAAGGAAACGAGAAAAAATTGGATGAGATGCGGCAAACCGTAGATGAGAAATTGCATAAGACACTTGAAACACGTCTTGGCGAATCGTTCAAAATAATAAGCGACAGGCTTGAGCTTGTGCAAAAGAATCTCGGAGAAATGCAAACGCTGGCAAATGAAGTTGGCAGCATAAAGAATGTGCTATCCAATGTAAAAGCCAAGGGCGTTTTGGGCGAATATCAACTAGGGGCTATACTTGGGCAGGTTCTGACACCTGAGCAATATGCTCAAGGCGTGGAAACTAAAGGCGGCAGCGGTGAAAAAGTTGAGTTCGCCGTGAAAATTCCGAGCAAAGAAGATTCAAACAAGATAATTTGGCTGCCCATAGATGCAAAATTCCCAACTTCTGATTACGAAGCTCTGTTGGATGCTTATGAAGGGGGAGAAAAAGAAAAAATCGCAAAAGCACAGGAGGAGCTAAAAGCAAAGATAGAAGAGGCCGCGCAGAATATACATCAAAAATACATTGCTCCATCCAATACCACAGAATTTGGCATAATGTTCTTGCCTTTTGAAGGCTTGTACGCAGAAGTTTTGCGCATTCCGGGTTTGTTTGAGAGCATTCAGACCACCCATAAAGTTACCATAGCGGGACCAACCACAATTTCTGCCTTCTTGAATAGCTTGCAAATGGGCTTTAGAAGCCTTGTGGTGGAAAAACGCACCAACGAAATTTGGGACTTGCTCGGCGCGGTGAAAACCGAATTTGGCAAATTTGCCATTGTGCTTCAGAAAACAAAAGAAAAACTGAGCATTGCGCTAAACGAAATTGACGATGCAGATACACGCACAAGGGCAATAGAGAAAAAGCTGCGCGATGTTAAAACATTGCCGGAAGTGGAAGCTCAAAAGCTATTGGGCGATTTAAGCAATGCGGGTGAGGATGCAGATGTTGAGGCAACTGCTGTTGAAACGGCTGTTGAGCCTGAGCCTGAACCTGAACCTGAACCCGATATGAGTGTGGTGGCGGCTGCGAGTATTGAGCCTGAACCTGATGTAAGCGTTGCTGCGATTGCTGAACCTGAACCAGACGTAAGCGCGGTGGCTGAGAGTGTGGAGCCTAAAACTGATGTTGATATAGGTGTGAACCCAGAAGATGTAGAATAAATGCAAAAATATTCTATTCTCACATTATTCCTAGTTATGCTTCTAGCTGGGTGTGGGCAGGAAGAACCTGAATATCATTATCAGGTTGTTGAAATTACAGGGATTCCTGCTGAATATAACGGACAAGATGGAAGTGTCAATATAGGCGGGATATTTGAGCGTTACGGAACTGGAACTGTAAGTAAAGGAAAGTTAATTGTAGATATTTGCGAAAGAGGAGATAATTCTTGCGTTGCTTGGCGTGGTTCTGGAAATTTTCCAGTTATAGTGTTACTTGGATTTAATTTGATTGTACCAAGTACTTTTATATACACCTCTGGTAAAACTTTTCAGGAACTTCAAATTGATGAAAATATATGTGATGAATCTGATTTTTTAAACAAACTGCCTAAAATTGAATTTCGCAAGCCCGAAGATGGCGGAGGAAAGACAAAAATAGAATTTAATAAACTGCAAATGTTGGATTGTGAGTGGTGGAGTTTAGAATAATCTAATTTTCTATATTTGGAGTGTACTCCAAAAAAGAGGTAGAAATGTCAGAAAATTGGAATAAAGTCCAATTTTGAGTGAAATTTTTTAATATCCGTATGGCAGATCACTGGGCAATTTATGCAATACGGATTTTTGAGCAATTTTATTTACATATTCCACGTATTCGCGTAAGTTCTTTACTCCGCTTGTCGTTAATAACTTCTCCTGTAATTCATCTTTGAATCTTACGCAATCGAACTGTTTTTCTTTATTCATTTTCAATAACCTCCCTTGGACTTCTGATTTCCAAAATGCTATACCCTTTTCTTAAATATAGTTATATTTCAGCCCGTGACAATTTATTTCTTTACTATATTCCAAACATACAAATGTCTGAATCATATTTTTTTGTTGGTGTTGCTGGCGTTGGGATGAGCGCGCTTGCTCAGTTTTTGGCTGGAAAGGGTGTGGAGGCTTCTGGTTCTGATAGGCGTTTTGAGCATAGCGAGGGTGAACAGGTGAAAAGCCAGTTGCAGCAAGCTGGCGTTAAATGTTTTTTGCAAGACGGCAGCGGAGTGAATAAAAATTTGAGTGCGGTTGTTGTTAGCACTGCAATAGAAAGCGGAAACCCAGATACAGAAGCGGCAAAAAAATTGGAGATTCCTATAATTCACCGCAGCGAGCTACTCGCAAAAATCACAAGCGAAAATCCAACCATAGCGGTTAGCGGCACAAGCGGGAAAAGCACGGTGACGGGTTTGATTTGGCATATATTGAATGAGTGCAAAAAAGACCCAAGCCTTTTGAGCGGAGCAGGACTAAGCGTTTTGGAAGAGCAGGGCAAAATAGGCAACGCCGTTGCCGGCAAGGGTTGGCTTGTTGCAGAAGCAGACGAAAGCGATGGAACCTTGGTCAGATACAGCCCAAAAATCGGCTTGGTTTTAAATATAGACAAAGACCACAAGGAATTGCCGGAATTGGAAAATCTTTTTGCAGAGTTTGCCGCAAATGTCCGCAAAGTGAATGGGACTTTAATAGTGAACGGTTCGCATCCACTTGCTCTAAAATTAGCAGACGAAAAAACCATATTATTTGGAATTGAAAATTACAAACCAAATGGCATTTCTTCTGAATTTAAAATTTCTTACGATGGCGAAAGTGCGGATTTTTATTTGCCCTTGCCCGGCAAGCACAATGCAGAAAATGCTGCTGCCGCAACCGCTGCTTGCAGGGTTGCAGGAGTGTCTTTAAAAGAATGTGCGGAGGCTCTCAAAACTTGGAAAGGCATTCACCGCCGGAGCCAAATTCACAACTGCAAAAACGGAATTATCTTGGTTGACGACTACGCCCACAACCCCGCGAAAATAGCGGCGAGCATTCGCTCCTGTCAAGATTTTGCAAAAGGAAAATTGTTCGCTTGGTTTCAGCCTCACGGTTTTGGACCGACAAAATTTTTAAAAGATGATTTGGTAAAAGAAATTTCCGAGGTTCTGCGCCCAAGCGATGAGATGTGGTTCAGCTCCATATATTACGCAGGCGGCACGGCAGACCGCAGTTTTGATTCCGATATTCTTTCAAATGCTTTGAAGGAAAAAGGCTGCAATGCAAATTTTATTTCAAATAGAGATGAGTGCTTAAAGGAAATAATAAGCAGAGCAAAATCCGGCGATGTTATTTTGCTTATGGGGGCGAGAGACCCCAGTTTGGGGGAGTTTTCTAAAGGAGTATATCAAGAAATACTGTCTGAAATTGCTCAAGTTTAAAATTATTATTAAGCTCAATTATTATACTCCAGTACCCTATATCAGCTGTACCAATTTCAGGCATCAACCGATTAATAACAATCTCGCCGTTTTCATCAATTCTTTCTACTTTATGCCTAATGGAACCGCTTGGCTCCCAAAGATCAACAATTACAAGAAAATTGTCTGCGAAATAATCATCGGAATACTTTTCCAACATCTTACTTTCATATTTTCCGTAATGTTGTTCAATTTCATTTTTTGAAGATACAACTGTGACGATAGGTTCGCCATAGTAATCTTGGTAACCTCCTCGTAGATATTGGACATTGAAGGATATGCTGGAAAAACGCGGATGATCTGGGAAAAAACCTTTTTTAGGTTCGGTTTCCCATTTACGGCAATCCCAATCTGGAACCGTATAAGTTGAGAAATTTATATTGTTTTTTATTGTATTTGCCTTATCATCGCACACAAGTATCGCTTCGCACGAAATATCATCATTCTCCACACATCTATCATTAAGAACACGGTTGGGTACTAATGAATATAAAACCATATCTTCGGCAAGAACCAAATAACCTAGCCAGGTGGATGAGGAAGTTTTAGATATAGCAAAATAATTGCATTCATTTTGTTCATTCAAATCGTATGGAAACCAAGATTTCAAAGTATTTATATCGTCAGTAATTCCAGATCCACACCCAGATAATTGATCACTCCAAATTCTTTGTTGATAAGAAACCACCCTGCTATCCATAACTGGCATTCCACCACCGTTAGGGCTAGGAGGGTTAGCTGGACTCCCTGGCTTTAAATTGTCCAAATCATAACTATAGTCATGGTTGCCGCAAGCCCAAAGCGCAAATGCCGCCGCGCAAAAAAGCAAATATTTGGACAATGTTTTCATACGAACCTCAATATTTAGAGCATATTAATAATATAGTAAATATTTGGTATCAACGAATACCGTCTGAAATTGCTCAATTTTAAAATTGTTATTAAGCTCAATTATTATACCCCAGTCCCCCAAATCATCTTCAATATAAATTCTGGGTATCAGTCTATTAATAACAATATCGCCGTTTTTATCAATCTTTTCCACTTTATGCCTAATAGCGCCGCTTGGCTCCCAAAGTTCAATAATCACAAGAAAATTATCTGCGAAATAATCACCGGAATATTTTTCAATCGTATTATAATCCTCCTGCTCATACCATACATCACCTTGTTTATCCCATATCTTAGTATTTCGTTTTCCGTAATATTCTTCAAGTTCATTTTTTGAAGATATAACGGTGATGGCTGTAGGTTCGTTCTGTATGTATCGCGTGTATTGAACATTGAAGGCATTAGCATCAGCAGAACCAAAGCTATTGCAAGCCAAAAGCACGAATGCTGCCCCGCAAAAGAGCAAACATATGAAAAACGTTTTCATAAAACCCCTCCCTTCGCTTTTTGAAGTATGCTAATTATAATATAATTAATTTTAGGCAGTTTTGAGCATTTTTGCTCATTTTTAGCAAAATTATGTGATATTATTTCCTGAGATTTGCGGTATTTAATGAAAATAATGAAAAAATGCAGAAAATGCACGTTTTTGCAAACACTTGTTGACATTTTTCACTTTTTTGGGCCCTTTTTCCGTTTTTTTACGTCTAAGTAAGTAGAACAAAAGAATGGAGGATTCAAAATGACCGAAATCAAAACCAACCGCAATCACAAAGACAGCGTTTTCACACTGCTGTTCAGTGAACCACCTGCCGCACTGGAACTCTACAATGCAGTGACAGGGCAAAACTACCCGCCAGATACGAAAATAGAGATAGTGACGCTTTCAAATGCTCTGTTCAAAGGGCAACTGAACGATGTCGCTTTCGTGGTTGACGACAGGCTTGTAGTCCTCATAGAGCACCAATCAACCGTGAATAACAACATACCGCTCAGAATGCTTATGTATTTGGGAAGGGAATACGAGCGGATAACCAAAGGCAAAGATTTGTACAGGGAGAAGCTGATAAAAATCCCTGCGCCTGAATTTATAGTTCTGTACAACGGCAAAGACGAGTTTCCCGATTTCAAGGAGCTTAGGCTTTCCGATTCTTTCAAAACCAAAGGCAAGGACAATCTTGAGCTTGTAGCAAACGTTTACAACATCAACAAGGGTCGCAATGCTGAGATAGCGGGCAAAAGTCCTGTTTTGAGTGGCTACAACGAGCTTATAGCGGAGGTTAATAGGAATCGTCAGACTATGGAGCAGTCAGAAGCTATAGAAGCAGCGATAAAGAGTTGCGTTGAGCGTAACATTTTAGTATATTTCTTGGAGAAGCACGCTTCGGAGGTCTTGAATATGCTTTTTACAGAATGGAACCTAGACGATGCCATTGAGGTTGCAAAGGAAGAGGCTAGAGAAGAGGAGCGTGAAGAGTTATTAACTCTTTTAGATAGTGGCGTTTCCATAGCGGAAGCCAAGAAAATACTCCGTAGTAAAATCGCAAGCACCAGCCCAGCAACTGCATAGCGTATTCTTTACCTGCGGCTCTGTGCTACCCCATTTGGGAAAATTTTTTTAGGGTAAAGCAAATCTTTAACCTTGTCTTTGTCAAGGGAGTTTCCAGAGAGCCAAACTTGGGGTATTCCGCCGGTGTATGTTTTCTATATTATCCTTGGAGGTATTTATGTCCGTTAGAGTTAAACCTATTCAGGCAACAGTTATTCGAGATAAGAAAATTGTCCGGCAGGTTATAGCAGAAATTCGTTGCAAACTTTCAGCCAAAAAATTGGAAAGGTTGGAAAGAGAGGCGGAATTAGTTATGGGTATGGTTAAATAATCTATGCCTAACCGCAGGATAATCACAAGCAAAAATGGATGGGATTACTTTCAATTAGAAAGGCTTTTATTTAAAGAGCAATTAAATGGTTTTAATTGCTCAATTGCAGAGTACAACGATTATCTCAATATAGATGCGTTTCGTGCTTGGAAAGACCATATCGCTTTTACATTGTTATTGCGAGAAAAGGAAACTAATGCCATATCCGCTTATATGTCGCTTATAGCAGATGCGATTAAAATATCTGTATCTGAGAAAGAATTGCATAATTTGCAATATCCGTTTAAGACAATTCCTGCAATGAAGATAGCCAAATTAGCGGTAGATATAGTTGCCGCAGAAAAATATAAAGGGATAGGTTCATTTATGATACATATTGCAAAATCATTTGCTATTTCGTGCAATAAACGTTATATGGCTTGCCGTTTTCTTTCCGTAGATGCCGATATTGAGCATAATGCAAATGTTTTGGATTTTTACAAAAAGAATGGATTTTTGGCAAACGATGAATTTGTTAATAAAAATCGTAAGACTATAAGTATGAGGAAAGATATTTATAATTGAGTTGCTATAATATGTAGCTCGTAGGTTTCCTCTACCTGCGGTTCTGTGCTACCCCATTTGGGAAAATATTTTTGGGGTAAAGCAAATTCTAATCACTCGCCACAGCCACAAGTATTACAAATATCATAACGAAAACGAAAATACCTCCTTTAGCCTCATTCTTTTCTTCGCTTTTAGCCTTTTCTATAACTTCATCATTATACCATATTCTTTCTCGCCATTTAGTATTTTTAAGATTCTTACATTCCTCGCTAGTATGAAATGTTACATACCATGACGAAGTTGGCTTAGAATAACTATATGTTTCCGTAACGGGAACTTGATACGAATAATTGGTACTACCATAGTAACTATTGGCTCGACCGTACATAGTTTCTGTAGTAGTAATAGAATTAGTATAGGAATAAGTTTTAGCTTCATTACCAAGCATTACAAAGCAATCCTTGCCTTCGGCATTTGACTTTTGCGCAGCTTCCTTTTTTATATTTCTATAGACCTTGTCATAAGAAGCATAAGCATTTCCACCACCGTAAATTTCCCATATTTCAACATCGTTGTTACTCAATTCAGGTCTTAAAGAAGCAGAAGTATGTACACTTGCGCAAGAGCATAATATCAAGCAATAAAATCCTACGATAGCAAAAAACGTGATGTTTTTCATTTGGAACCTCCTTCTTTTGTTTGAATTGAATCCTGATAAATCTTTAATTGCATCGGCATAACATAAACAGTATCTTTCTTTGTAGAACAAAATGAATTATTCTCGGATGCAGGTTGTTTATGAAAAGTTGCGACACATAGATACAGTACAAGTATGGTTAGTATAACCTGAGTAGCTGTAATGCCTATTAACCAATTCCTATCAGGATATAATTCCCTAATAGTTGTGGTTATTTTCTTAACTGCCTCTAAATCTACATCTGACATTTTAATCTTCTCCTATTCTGAACCATTGAATTTTTTTAGATTTAACTAAACCCTTTCCAAAGAAATAAAATACGCTAGCAATTAAACCTATTGCCAAAAAATAAGCAATAAAAGCCAATGGATAACAAAAAAACATTTGAACTGTTTTTACCCCAAGGATAATCCAAGCAATAACTGAAAACAAACTTACAAACTCATTTATTTTAGATACTGACCAAGTTTTCTCATTGCTTGTGGTTTTATACAATGGTCCAGTTATGCTTTCCTCAAGTCCGTACACATGATTTTCCCAATTTTCCTGCCATTGCTTGCTGCCTATATTTGACAAATGCCACGCCAATGCGGTCAAAAATCCTAAACAAGTTACTCCGACTATGATTTCTGAATTTTTGCAAAGATATTCATTTTTTCCGCTGTAATGGAATAGAAATAGCCAGTAGTAATTTGCCCTTTTCCAATAATTGCTTATTTCAAATTTGCGATTATCATTGGCTATTTCGTAGGCTTTCTTGTGAATTTTCCGCATTTTCCTATCGGGAAATACGGAATTCTCAATGAAAGAACGAATGTATTCTTTGTTTTCTATTTCACGCATATTTAATTCTCCTATTTTCAGCGGATATTAACAGAGTCAAAGGCGTGACTTTTTTCAACTGGTATATTATCATATCCATTGCTTTTCAAATAGTTTTTAACTACTTTTACTTCTTCTTCATTGCAATCTGGACCTAGCATTATAGAGGATACTATGTTTTTGTTAAAAGTTTTATATCCAACTTCCCTAACTTTATCATCACAAAATTCTGTTTCCAAAGGTTGAAGATTGCTTTCAAGCGTGGTAATTCTCGCTTCTTTTTCGTATTCCCAAGATTTATGCTTATACATATTAGAGAAAAAAGATAGAAGAATATCTAGTATGCTAATGTTTTCAGAAAAAAAAACTCTTTTATCTTCAGTACCCCAATTTTTAATATCGTCATAAAGTTCACTGCTTATCTTTAAGTATTTAGCAGTTTTTGTTATTAAATCAGCGAATGGTTTTATTTCTAGATATGGATTTACGTAATTTACGTTATTAATGAACATAGAGTTATAACTTGGTATAGATGTCCGTTTAATACCTATTGCAAATCCATTCCAACCAGCATATTCTTTGTTCCAAAACGCAAAAGAATCTTTTAGATGAGTTGTAGAAAAAACATAACTAAAAAAAGAATTTGATAATTTATCTCTAAGTGGCTTTCCATCTATTTTTTTCTGCAAATCTTCGGATAAATTTTTTAATATGCTGTTTCTATTTGTGTTAAAAAAATCTTTAAGAATTAAACATTCTGAAGGGTCTTTTAAAAATCTATCATTGGTAAAACGAAGCGTTATTTCTCCCTTTTTATCGTTCTCATTTCTTTTTGGTGGGAATATTTTTTCCAAAACACTCATTTTTGTGTAGTGCCAAACTATTTTTTGTTCTTTGATCTTTGTACTTTTCATATCAACTCTCCTATTTTCAATATTTTATTTCATTCTTTAGATATTCCTTAAATTGAAATCCTGTTCCACGAATATCGGTATCGTAAATAAAGGTGGCAAGGCTAGAGTTGCAACGGGAACCACTTGTGGGAATGTAGGACGGTATTGATGTGTGCCAACCAGAGCTTGGGTTTTTGGGGTCTAGTTCGTCTGGTATAAAATACATTGTCCTGCTACCAAATACATCTGCAGTATAAAAACCGCCAAGTTGGTAATAATTGGTGCCGCCCTTATACTTGGGGTCATCTGATTGCTTACCCAATGGGCCAATTTTGTCCACACCGCTTGAGCCAAGCCAAATTTGAAAGGCATCCACTCCAGCAGGGATGGTTGTTTTATACCAACCGCACAAATTTGTATCTAATTCCAACGGTTTTGGAACGTGCTCCATATCGTAGATATAGCTCCTATCCGATATCCATTCCGCCATATCTGGCGGGTAAAAGTACAAGTACAAAGGATAACCAGCCGGCCAGCTAAGGAGGTCGTTGTCAGAACAGAATTGATTTCTCGGATTGTAGCTCTCACCATTGCATTTAGTGTAAGTGTAATAGCCAGAACAGAATTGAGTTGTCGCGGAATATATCGTATTGTAGCAGCAGCCCTGCGTTAACGGATTGTAGCTCTCACCATTGCATTTAGTATAAATCTTGTTATCTACGCAGAATTGCGTTGCTTGGCTATACCAAGTGTCTCCGCATTTATCTTCAATTTTATCTGCAAGGCATCTCTGCGTTGTTTGGGAAAATATCGTGCCGTTACAGCAGCCCTGCGTTACCGGATTATAGCTCTCGCTGCCACATTTGGCTGGAGTAGCCACTTTATATTGACAGATGTGGGTTGTGGGATTGTATGTCATGCCATCGCATTTATCGTAAATTCTGTTGTCATAACAGAATTCCGCTGCTTGGCTATACACTTTGCCTCCGCATTTCTCCTCAACTTTGCCCGAAAGGCATCCTTGCGTTACCGGATTGTAGCTATTGCCATCGCATTTATCGTAAACAGCACCGTCATAGCAGAATTTATTGTCGGGGTTGAATATAGCATCACATTCATACAGCACAGCGCTACTGCTCTGCCCAAAAGAAGACGAACTACTTAAATTACTACTGCTACTAGAACTGCTACCGCCATTGCTAGAAGACGATAAACCAACACCACCGCCAGATGAGGATATTCCAGCAACGGAATTACTGCTATGATTGTCTTTATCTTTGCTAGAAGATGACAAACTGCCATTTCCCCCAGAATTTTCGCTTTCATCGCCAGAAGAGCAGCCAAATGCAAAAGCCAAAGCAAGCGAAATACCTGCTGCGAACAGAACAAATTTTACCTTGTTCATAAGAACCTCCATTGTTGTTTTTTGCGAAATTAAATTTTTTGCAAGCCCCCTGCCAATGGAGCCGAGAAAATCCGCGTTTATGTGGGGGGGGGGGGGTAATTTTTTGCTATTTGTTTAATAACAAATTTTACCCGCGTAGCACTAACCGTAAAACTGCCACATAGAGCCTCTACAAGAGGCTCTTCGGCAAAGCGGGTTTTTGGGCTAAGGGTCATAGATAGGAGTAAATATAGAAAATTTTTTTCTACATTACTCCTAATGCCACAACTCTGTCCCAGAAAAGAAATTCAAAACATTTCGGATTATGTCCCTGGCAAGTCCATTGACGAAATCAAGGAAAAACACAAACTTTCCCGCGTTATTAAACTTGCCTCCAACGAAAACCCGCTTGGGCCAAGCCCGATGGCAATGGCGGCATATAAGGAATGCGCTCAAAAACTGCACTTATATCCAAGAGGTTCCGCGCCGGAACTTGTGAAAAAACTCGCATTGAAGTGGAAAGTTAAATCGGAAAATTTGATTGTGGGCAATGGCTCAGACGAGATTTTGGATTTGGCGGCGAGGGCTTATTTGAATAAAAGCGATTATGCGGTTGGGGCAAAATCCACATTTTCTGTTTATGCCTCGGCAACTCTGCAAACAGGGGCAAAATACAAAGGGCTTGCGCTTGAAAATTTTTGCTATCCGCTGAACGGCTTGCTCAAATTCCCAAAAGCAAAAATCATTTTTATTTGCAACCCCAATAATCCAACCGGAACTTTTTATTCCAATAAAGCTATCTATAAATTTTTGCAAAAAGTTTCCAAAAATTGCCTCGTTGTACTGGATATGGCTTATGCAGAATACGCTGGCGAAAGCGAGCCGCCTTTGAGCAGGTGGATAAAGCAATTCCCAAATCTTTTATGCACACGCACGTTCAGCAAACTCTACGGACTTGCGGGGCTTAGAATAGGTTATGGAATAGCATCTGCAAATATTATAAATACGCTTAAAAAAATAAAGCTGCCTTTTAATTCAAGCTACCCCGCTCAAATAGCAGCAGCAGCGGCACTTGAAGACAGGGATTTTATTGAAAAATCCTTGAAAATGAATGCAGAGGGGCGCGAGCATTTAACGCAGCGTTTGCAGAGTTTTGGTTTTGAGGTTTTGCCCTCGTCTGCGAATTTTATCTGCGTGAGAATAGACCCGCGAGCGGCAGAACTTGTGGCTTGGCTAGAGAGCAAGGGCGTTATAGTTAGGCAGTTGAGCAGTTTTGGCTTGCCCGAACACGTGCGCATAACTGTGGGAACAAAAAAAGAAAATTCAACGTTGCTCGCTTTATTGACTTATCTGTTTAATAAATAGTTTGGCAGTAGTTTTTACGGTTATGGAATTGGTATTACGCTTGCCTTTTCATATAAATTTGGAAAGCAATTTTGTCTCAAACGAAATTTTGTTCCGTGATTATGTCCTGTTCGTGCGTCAAAATCAACAAGAACATTATCATTTTCTATTTCCTGTAAAAATTTCTTAAAACTAAATTTCTGTAACATCAATATATTGTTATATTTGTAAAATTCTTTTCCATTTTCCTTTTTTACTTCGGCCTGTACATAAAAACAATTTAATAATTTTGTTCCAGCTTTATTAGCTAAATCATCGAAACCCCAATATGGTTGTGGATTTAGCTCAGTTAACCCTACATTTTTTTGAACTTGCAGTAACCATTCTTTGAGTTCCTGTGTTACTTTATTATAATCAAAAGAAACTATTACCTTTTCATTCATTCTGTCAACTTTCAAGCAAAACCCACGACTTGTATGCTTTCCACCAAAAGTCTGTCTAAAACTCTTTTCTGTTTTAGGATATTTTTTACCTGCTTCTTTATGTTTCCAACCATAATAAGGCAAAAGAACTTGTGGAATAAATTTAACGGCACGAGGCGATGGTTCTGTATGGAATAAGGTTGTTAATGAAGAAGTATTTAATCTTTGAGTTTTCAATTCCCATTCAGTAGCGTTTGGAATCGGTAAATTATTTTCTTCAATGCCTAACAAATCCTCAAGTGTATTTCCAATGCCTCCGGCATTGCCTTTTCGTGCATTCTCTATCCAACCGCATTGAGCTATTTTTTGTAATTCTTTAATAAGATTCTCTTTTGTATATAATTTCATCCTGCCTCTCCAAATAATGTGGGAGTTCTTAATTTTGAAGTTTCTCTTTTGATTTTATTTTGAGCTATTCTTTCCTCCGCCATTTTACAATAATCTGGAGATAACTCTATACCAATATAATTACGTTTCAAATTTTTTGTAACAACCGCTGTTGTACCGCTACCCATAAATGGGTCTAAAATTATTTCTGCGTGAGTTGAAGAGATAATCCTATTTATTAAATCAACAGGAAAGGGGGCCGGATGTCCATTTTTCATTTCTTGTGTAAACTCCCATACGTCTCCTACAGCATTAGCTCTTGGAACAAGCCTAAAATCTGGTTTCGCAATTAGATAAATAACTTCATAAGTTGGCAAAAAATAGCCAGGATTAAAATTTATTCCTCCTTTTCTATGCCAAATAATAATCTGTCTAACTGGAAAACCGCTTATAATATCTTGTCTATCTTGCAATAACCCATCTTGAACACGCCATTTATGGTTATAAAAAATTGCTCCGTCCTTTTTTATCAAACGAAACATTTCTGTTAGGCAAGCTCTTTGCCATTTTACATATTTATCGTGCGGCATATTGTCATCATAATGGCTATAACCATTTTGCAACGCGGCATTTGCCCATTTCCCACTTGTGGTGCAGGCTTTCATTCCGTTTCCTGTGGAATTTTTAAGATTATATGGCGGTGAAGTCACAACCAAATCAATAGAGCTATCCGGCATTTTTTTCATTGCCGTTAAACAATCCCCACAAATTATCGTATTCAAACACTCTTCAATCCTTTTCATATTGTTGCCAACTCTCCAAATATTTGTTTAGGAACATTGTGGAGTAAAGATAGAAAAGTTAACCTTCCGTTTTTATGTGATTCAGTTTTTTCTATATTATCCCCCTATGTCAAAAACAATTCTTTTATTTCCGGGGCAAGGCTCCCAATATGTTGGAATGGGCAAAACATTGTCCGAGACTTTTGAACCTGCCAAAACTTTGCTGAAAAAAGCAGATGAGGTTTTGGGCTTTGAGCTTTCAAAAATAATGCAAGAAGGCCCAGAGGAACTTCTCAAAAGCACAGATAACACGCAGCCCGCCCTTTATGTTTGCTCTTGCATGGCTATGGAACTTTTGAAGAGCAAAAATGTGTCTTTTGATTATGCTGCGGGGCATTCGCTTGGCGAATATTCCGCGATTTATGCAGCTGGCGGTTTTTCTTTTGAAGACGGGCTTCGTTTGGTGCGTGTTCGCGGCGAGCTTATGGCAAAAGCTGGCGAGCTAAAGCCAGGTGCGATGGCGGCTGTGCTTAAATTATCCGAAGCAGATTTAAACGCTGCTCTTGCAGAAGCTCAAGATGCGGGCGTTGTGGTTGCGGCAAATTTCAATTCGCCTGGGCAAATAGTTATCAGCGGTTCAAAAGAAGGCGTGGCAAAAGCCTCTGAAATTGCAAAGGCAAAGGGTGCAAAAAGAGTGGTTCCGCTTCCTGTTTCCGGTGCATTCCACAGCCCTTTAATGGAATATGCTTTAACGGGCTTAAAAGAAGCCATTGAAAAAACAGCATTCAACGATTCCAAAGTTCCTGTGATTGCTAATGTAACTTCTCAGCCGGTTAGCAAGGGTGCGGAATTTAAAGAACTTTTGGCAAAACAGCTTATTTCGCCGGTTCGTTGGCAGCAGAGTATGGAGACAGCGGTTTCTCTTGGCGTTGAAAGGGGAATTGAAGTTGGAGCTGGCAAAGTTTTGGCTGGTTTAATGAGCGTTATAAACAGCAATGTCAAAGTTTATTCTGTTGAGACAGAGGAACAGTTTGGTTCAATAGCCTAGTGAGCCTATTCTCAATGTCTTGCCAATTTCCGCTTTCCATTTCGGAGATGGTAAATACGCTTGCGCCAAAAGAGACAAAATCGCAGCCTACTTCAAAATAATCTCTGATATTATTTTCTTTTACTCCGCCGCAGGCGAGTAAAGGAATTTCTTTAAAAGGGCCACGCAACTCCTTTATGTATTTTTCGCCACCCAAAGAAGATACGGGAAAAACCTTTATCGCTGTTGCGCCCAGCATAAACGCCTGCATAATTTCTGTTGGGGTTAGAGCACCCGGAATGCAGGGAATGTTTTTTTCTGCGCATTTTTGAACAAGGGCAGGATTTGCGCCTGGGCTAACTATGAATTTAGCTTCGCAATCAATTGCAATTTGCAAATTCCGCTCGGTTATCACAGTTCCTGCGCCAACAACTAATCCCCTTTTTTTGCCTTCTATGCACAAATTTTTGAGCGCAAGTGCAGCATTTTCTGTGTTGAGCGGAACCTCTATAAATTTGAGATTTGCTTTTAGGCAGGTTTCAATGCAATTAAGTACCTGCTTGGGAGGAAGCCCGCGAGCTATGCCTAAAAAAGGGCTTTTGCGAAATTCTTCTAAAAAAACGGAATTCAAAACGGAATTCATATCACTCCCTCATTTGCGCAATTTGATAACTCAAAATACCGTGTGCTACTGCTACATTCAAAGATTCCAAAGAATTTTCCATATCTATTTTTACCCATTCGTCTGCTAGTTCGCTAACCTGCCTATTTGTGCCGGAACCTTCGTTGCCAATTAGGAGTGCTATTTTTTTTGCTTGTCGATGGCTTAATTTTGTTATGCTTTTTTTTGCGTGCGGAGAGCTTGCAACTATGCAAAATCCTTTTTGCCTTAAAAGAGAAAAGCGTTCCTGCAAATCTATGCCCGTTTCAAAAGGCGTTCTCAAAAAACAACCAGAAGAACCTCTTACCACTTTTGGGTTAAAAGGGTCAACCGTGCCTCTGCCTAAAATAATTCCGTCTATGCCAAAGCCAACGGCGTTGCGAAAAAGCGAACCCAGGTTGCCAGGGTCTTGAACGGCATCTACTAAAGTTATTGTGTGGGCGGTGTCATAGTTCGGTTTTTCGTTTGCAAGGCGGCACACGGCAAAAATTCCCTGCCCGCTTACAACAGAGCTTGCCTGTTTCATTTGAGATGGGGTTAATGAGTGAATACGAAGCCCCGCTTCTTTTATTTTTTTTCTCAGTTCTTCATCGTCAAAAGTTTCTTCAACATAAACTCCCTGCACTAAATCTTTGTGATGCTCTGCAATTTCAACAACAACCCTCGCACCTTCTGCCAAAAACAAGCCTTCTTTTTCCCTGCCCTTTTCGGTAGCCAAAGAATGTATAGCCTTTAGCCAAGGCAGTTCTTTTTCTTCGCGCTTTGCTGGCGCAGGTTGCCAGGGAGCGGCCTTTTTCTCATCTTTTTCTTTCTTTTTACCCGCCCAAGGATTTTCATCGCCAAGCTCGTCTCTGGAATGTCCAAAGCTTTTGGTATAGGCGGTTTTAATTGTAGATTTCTGCATACTCGGGTACAATGTAGAAAATTACTATATTATTACCTATGACCACGCTATCCATAAATGAAGATTTGCTTGAGCAAATAAACGCAGAGGCTCGGAGCGAGGCTCGGCCTGTTACGGAAATAATATCCGATGCGATACACTCATATATTCAGAAAAAACAGAAAATAGGGGAAGTTGCAATGTCGGGTAATTCTCTTATGGATTTCTACGGAGTATTCAAAGACAATCCAATTCCAGATAAATTAGAGCTTCGCAAGGAATTTTATGAAAAAAATTCTCGTTGATATAAACATCATTTTAGATTTTTTGAACAAACGAAATTTTTACGAACTAGCAAAACAAATTATACAACTTTGTTATGATAAAAAAATTCAAGGTTATGTTTGCGCTCACGAAATTACAACATTGTCATATTTTTTGGAAAAAGACAAAGAAAGTGAAATTGTCAATAAAATTTTGATTTCAATTATGGATATGTTTACAATTATTTCTATAGATGAAAATATTTTAAGGAATGCTTTAAAATCTCAAATAAAAGATTTTGAAGATGCTGTGATAGAAGTGAGTTCTTTGCAAAATGATCTTGATTGCATAGTTTCCAGAAATAAAGAAGATTTTACAAAATCAAAAATTCTTTGTTTTGAACCAGCAGATTTTTTAGCTATGGTTAATCATAGTAAATAAGCTATTGAAAATTGGTGTAGGCGGTTATAATGTAGAAAAAGCCGAGACTTTAACCTCATGTTCAGATGTGTCTAAAATGCAACCAGACCTTGTGTTTGTAATGGGTTCATAGTATGTGATGTAGTGATATTTTGGGTCATATTTTATTTTATAATGTTTCGAAAGCAAACAACCTTTATCAGAAGTTTTTTTCCAATAACGCTCGCAGTCTTTTATATCATCGTATATTTTTTGATACATATCAGATATTGATGTGTATTCCGGTTCTAGAATTGAATCTCTGCTTTCTTCTTTATTCGGAGTTCTGCCGATATATTCAAAGGAATTCATAATGCCGTTTTTCACTGTTATTTCAACGTCATAATCAAACATTAGAATATCCATTACAAAAGCCTTTGCTTTTGCGTAGTTCCAGTAAGGGAGTTCTCCTTTCATTGTGAAGCTATAATTTTTTATATCCTGATTTTTCCAAAGATTCCATTCAGATGTAAATTTCTTTTCATCGAAATAAAAACCCTCTTCAAAAAATTCATAAATAGATGTACAAGAACACAAAATCAAGCAGAAAAATAAGCAGGCAATTTTTTTCATATTGATAATATACAAATATCTACCCGTGACCCAGTATGTGAGGTACAAGCATTGTGATTATGTTGGCTCTATGATTAAAAGATTCAAACTCTTTTCCTCTTTTTGAGTTTAAATGGTCGTGCAAAAAATTATGACATTCATTCGCGTCTCTTGTTAAAGTATCATTTATGCTATTGTATTCTATTTCCAAAGATAGCACCGCGCTATACAAAAGACCAAATCCGCGGTATTTAATCGCGCGCAGTTCGCTTTCTTTCGCAAGGGATTTGCCTTCGCTGAGTTTAAGATGCGCTGGCACAAAAAATACGAATTTTCTCGCATCTGGGTCAAAATAAAACCATTCGTGCTCATCGGTATCTTCTAATAATGTTATATGAAATGTATCAGGAAAAATAGGTTTATGATTTTTATCTTTCAATGTTTTGCATTTCGCCTCCATCGCTTTGAGAAGCGTGGATATAGATGATGACCTTCCTACTTTTTCACAAAAATTTCTGAGCCGCACTTCGGCGGTGATAGCCCAAGCAACTTCTTTCCAGTCATTATGGATGCCTAGTTTTCCTAATATTTCTCGTAAAATTGCAGTCATGTATCAGATTTTTCTCTCCATATACCCGATAAAAAAGTGTCTATTATTATCTCGTATCTCTCTTCTTCCTCAGGAAAATCAGATGCATAAGCTATGGCCGGATTACCCATAACCTCTAGCAAAAGGTCCATTCTTTGGCTTATTGAGATTGAATGTTCTTCGAACTTGGCTTCAAGAATTTTTCTCTCAAAGCAATTTCTGACTTCGTCTTCGGACAGTATTTGTATTATTTTTATACTCATATTTAATTCCCTTTTGGGTTTAAACTAGAAAAATTTTTCTACATTACCCCCTATATGAAGGTCTTGGACAAAAATGGCGAGAGCCTTAACCTCATGGCTTTGAATTTTGGGCCTAGCCATAATGCCACTCACGGGTGTTTGCGCTATCTTACGGCTTTGGATGGCGAAACCATTGTCGCATCCGTTGGGGAAATAGGCTATTTGCACAGGGGTTTTGAGAAAATGGCAGAGCAGGGAACCTGGCAAATGGTGCTGCCATATACAGACCGTCTCAATTATTGCTCCGCAATTTTGAACAATGTGGGCTATGCAAAGGCCGTGGAAAAAATGCTTGGGGTGGAAATTCCCGAAAGAGCAAAGGTCATTAGGGTTATAGTTAGCGAGCTTTCCAGGATTTTTGACCATTTTGTTTGCGTTGCCGCTGCCTGCGTGGATTTGGGTGCTTTAACGAATTTTTGGTACTTTTTTGATTCAAGAGAAGAAGGTTTGGTGCTTTGGGAAAAGCTAACAGGCGCAAGGCTCACAAATTCTTATGCCCGCATAGGAGGCTTGTACAGAGATACCTACAGCGGCTTTGAAGCAGATGTTGAAAAGCTATTAAAAATGTGCGAAGAATCTCTGAGAGATGTTCACAAGCTATTGGATAACAACCGCATATTTTTAGACCGCACCTCTGGCATAGGAGCAATTAGCCCAGAGAGAGCTTTGGCTTGGGGCTGGACAGGGCCTTGCCTGCGGGCAACAGGCGCGGCTTTTGACTTGCGCAAAAACGAACCCTATTACGACTACGAAACTTACGACTGGGAAATTGTCACAGGAACCAAAGGCGATGTTTACGACCGCTTGATGGTTAGGCTTGCAGAAAGCGAAGAATCCATAAAAATAATAAGGCAAGCCATAAGACGCTTGCAACCTGGCCCCATAAACATAGACAACCCAAAAATCAGAGTGCCAGAACGCGAAAAAGTTTATCAAGATATGGAAGCCTTGATAGGAAACTTCAAAACCGTGGCAGAGGGCATTCGCATTCCCGCGGGTGAGTTTTACGATTCATCGGAGGCGGCAAACGGAGAACTCGGCTTTACCCTGATTTCCAGCGGTGAGGGAAAACCTTGGAGAATTAAGGTTCGCCCGCCTTGCTTCACTCAGTTCGCTGCCTTTCACGAGCTTGTGGAGGGCGGTCAAGTTGCAGATTCCATCGCAGTGCTTTCTAGCATAAACATAATTGCGGGAGAATTGGATAGATGACATTTGCAGAATACAACGCAAGGCTTTGCAACAAAGATTTGCAGGAATATTTTCAACTCTTGCTTTTGGAACGCGCAGACCCTAAAAATTCCGAAACCGAAACAGCCAAAGATATTATAGCAGAGTTGCAGGGCATTGTGTTCCCAAGCAGTTTGAATGGTCATACGGTAATAGAATTGCGCGAGCAAAATGAGATAGCGGCAAATTTGGCAGAGCAGGGAAAAATAGACGAAAGCATTGCGAAAATCCAGCAGATTTTGGAAATTTACCCAGAACATTACGGGGCATTTTACACGCTTGGCCTTATATCTTTTGGGCAAGGAAACATACCAGAAGCTTTGGAGCGTTTTAAGGAAGCCTTTGAATTCAATCCATTTTTCACAGATGCAATTTTGAGAATTTATGACTGCTGCGTATGTATAGGCAATACCAGCACAATAGAAGAATTATTAACCAAAGCCTTGACGCTCCAGCCCGAAGACCCAGAACTTTTGGAAACAAAGCAGCATTTGAAAGACGGCACTTATCCAAAACGGCTTGCAGAACACATTAAAAATAGACCTTTGGAAAAGCCAGAACTAAAAACCGAGCTTTTAAAATTAAAGCAGTTGCTTGAAAGCGGCAATTCCACAGAAGCACTTCAAAAAATAAAAATGCTGGTGTAGCATTTACTAAATTATCCCATATAATTGGCGTACATTAGAGGAGACAGGCATTTTTATGTTAAATCTAGGTGGAAAATGCATATTAGTATTTGTAATACTCTTATTGTGCGGTTATTCTTTTGCCGCTGTTGGAAAGGCTGCTCCAAAAGCTCCGGCAAAGGCCCCCCCTGCAAAACAAAGCGTTTCTAGCTTTGCTGCTCAAGTGGCGGCAGCGAAGGCCAAGCGAGATTCACTCGCAAGGCTAGATTCGCTTGCAAAATTAGATTCCATTATCAAAGCCAATGAAATCCATAGACAAGACTCTCTGGTAAGAGCCGCAGAAACCGACAGGCAAGATTCCATTACAAAAGTGGAAACCTTTAGGTTAGATTCCATTGCAAGGCTAGAAGCCTTTAGAAGAGATTCCACTGAAAGAGCCGAAGCCGCAAGGCGAGACTCCATAGCAAGGGCAGAAGAAATAGCCAGAGCCAATTCCCCACCCTATCCTCATTACGAGGCTTACCTAGACAGCTTGGAGGCTTATGTTAGGTATCTTTTGCCGGGCATAGAGAAGTTGGATTCAGCAAAAAAAGCTATAAGCGAAGAAACTCTAAAACCAAAAAGCGATTATGAATCCCAAGCTGCTTACGAACAGCGCGCTGCGGGTTTTGACAAAAACAAGCAGCAAAAAATTGACAATTTGGAAAAAGAATATCTTGAAAAAGAAAAAGGCATAAGCAAACTGGTAACGGCTGCGGCTCTTAAAGAGGATTTTCAACCCGACTGGGGTGGCTTGCTGGAAAAAAACACAACTATAGATGGATACAAAGCCCGCATAGATACTATTGGGTATAAAATGACCGAGATGAAGGTTAAAATTGCCCAACTGAACAAGCAGCTTGGCAGGTTGTTTCTTTACAAGAGCGATTCCATAAAAATAGCCAAGAACGTGAGGGAAAAGAATTTCAACTATATGGCCCGCTTGGATAACGCCAAGATATTGATGCAAGACTATATGCTCCAAGAACACGCAAAAGTTATGAGAACAGACAGAAAAAAGGTGGATATGTCTCTTGGCAATTACGATGTTGATAAACAGGAGTTTGAGATTAAAGCAAGGGATATATATTCCGAGAAATATCCTTTTGATTATGTTGGAAGAGTTAAAATTCCAACGCAATACGCCGAATTAATAGACCGCAAAACAGACGATTTCACGATGAGCATAGACTATATAAATTTTCCATTTATGGTAAATGGCATAAAAACATTCCCAGGCGCAAAGAAAGCATACATTTTCTGGAAAGACCAAGAATTCCAAAATGAGGGGGGTTTTAGAATTGTCCCGGGTTACGAAGAGATACCTGGTTTTGAAGGGTGGGCACTGCGAGCAGATTCCCTTATAAGCGGCAAGCTTGCCCCTCAAGGTTTGGACGCTTCGTTTGCCAAAGCAAAAGTGAAATACAGAGAAGACACAGGCCCAAGCTGGTGGACTGCTCCAAGAGTTATACGTGTATTAGCCTTTACTGCTTCTGCTGGGTGTTTGGTTGCTGGAATTTTGCAAAACCGCAATGCAAGTAATAAACGGAAAGAAGCGGAAAACTCTTTTCGTGAGGCAGAGGATATGCTTTTTGATGTTAATAATTATGATGCTGATGATTATTCGGCAAAGCGTGATGAGTATAACAAGCAAAAAAATGCTTTGAATAATTTTGAGAATAAAAGGAATCTTTTTTATATCTCTGCCGGAACCTTTGGGGTTATTGGTGCGGTGAGTTTTGCTTTTTAGTCTAGGAGGAGAGAATGAATATGAAAAAGTTTTTTGTTCCATTGTTTTTGATTTTGATTTTCAGTTGCTCCAATGAGGGTATTAAACCAGATGAGAGAGCAGCTAAAACACAAAATGACGTTCATTGCTATGTAGAACATAGTGGCGATTATTATGAGAAAATTAGCGAAACCCTTTGCGAACAAATAGGCGGCAGAGAAGGTTATAAGCCCGTTGATGTCAGTAGCAGTTCAGACGAAGAAAGCAGCAGTAGTTCTCGCGGCAATCGCAGCAGCAGTTCCCGCACAGGTGGCAGCAGTTCCGATGGTGAAATCAACAGCAGTTCCGATGGCGAAATCAGCAGCAGTTCCCGTATAGGTGGCAGCAGCTCCGGCGGCGTAGTTAGCAGCAGCTCTGGAGTTGCAGGCAGCAGCAGTTCAGTTGGTGCAGGCAGCAGCAGTTCAGTTGGTGCTGGTAGCAGCAGTTCAGTTGGTGCTGGTAGCAGCAGTTCTATTGGTGCTAGTAGCAGTAGTTCCAGTGAGGCGGTTAGTAGCAGTTCTAGCGAGGCGTTACCGGCACCTGCTTGGAGCGAATGCAATATACCGCAATACGTGGGAAGAAACGAACCGATAGCCAATTTAAAATTCATTTCAATAGAACATAACAATGGCCGTTGTGGAACTATTACATATAGGCTGAACAGCACAGGTCAAGGTCAACCTGTAACAACTCTTAGTTATAATAATAATCAGATTGGAACAAACCAAACCTTAAACATAACAGCATCTACTACGTGTAGTGGAGGTATTACCCTTGGCCAAAAATCTTGCAGCAAATCGATAACTGTGGCAGATTATTTAAAATTTATCGAAGCGGGTGCTGATACTGTTCTTAAAGCCGGAAGAACAATTGTTGAAGTAGGGGGAGTACCTGTTAGTAAGAATGAATTTGGATGTCAGGCTCGTGATAACAGCGGAAGTCCTAATCCATTCGAAGGAAAAACAAGTTTTATTCTTAACGGAGTTACCGCATCAGTAACTGATAATCCGTGGTGGGTAAAAACTGCAATAACTAGTAATAGAATGTTATTTGAATCAAACAATGCAAACGTAGGGAGTTACAGATGTCAAATAGAGTAATTGCTAAATTTGGTTTTATAGCTGCAATGTTTGTTTTCGCTTCGTGCCATAACGATGTTCCAGAGCTTCCTGATTCTGAGGAAGTTCAGTTTTGCAGGTACAAAGACGAAAATAATGTTTCTCAGTGCAAAAGCACTTATGAAATTTCAGAGAGAGATTGCATTAGTATAAAAGGTGTACTTTTTCCCGCTTCCGAGTTGAAAGACTGTCAAAAGCCTTAAGAAGAATAGTAAATGGCAAAAAAGCGCAAAAAACTGCAAGTGTATGTATATTCAAAAGGCACGGATAAACCGGAGTCTTATAGCATTCCTGTAAGGGTAATTGGGGGGTGGATATTTGGGCTTGTTATAATAATTTTCGGCTTTGTGTTTTGGTTGCCAGACAATATGATAAACCTCAAAAATTTTCGCGTACTTGAAATAGCACAAGAACAAAAAGCAATGCAATTAACGGCAAATAAATTGGAAAAACAGATTTACGAAGCAAATTCGCAAATAAAAAACAGCCGCAGCCTAAGGGAAAAAATAAACCAATTAGCCGGAATACCAGTAGATACTCTGGACTCAGAAAAAAAATCTGCTCCAAAAACCTACAAGGGAAAAAAGATACTCGCAGACTTGGAACGCATAAGAAAATCACAAGACACATATAAAAAACTGCGCGATGCTCTTGAAGCAGACGAAACTTATGCCAAAAGCTTGCCTTTGCTGCACCCACTTATACAGCACCAAAACATAACCAGCAGATTTGGGCGGCTGCAAGACCCTATAACAAAAAGAGATTTATCGCACAGAGGCTTGGATTTTGCCGTTAGCGAAGGCGACACGGTTATAGCCACAGGAGATGGCACAGTTGAAGCCATAATAAATCAGAGGTTTGGCTTTGGAACCACGCTGGAAATTCAGCACACGCCGCGCGTAAAAACAGTTTACTCTCATTTGCAAAGCATTTTGGTTCAAAACGGAAAACCCGTGAAAAAAGGGCAGCCTGTGGCTTTAGCTGGCAAAAGCGGCAGCGTTTTGTGGCCTGTTTTGCACTATGAAGTTCGCTTTGACAATCAACCAATAAACCCCGAAGATTATTTTATCACGAGGTAAAAAGTTGATAGCCTTAAAACCAATACTGTCTAAAACATTTAGAGTTTTAAAACTGGTTTACAAAGCATTAAATCAAATTTTCAGAATAGTGCTGCTCACCTTTATATTGTATTCAATAGCATTCAGCCTTGCTTGCACCTATGCAGCATATAGAGCTTATAATTACGCAATGGAAATTTTGAATGAGGTAGAAGAATTAAAAAACAAGCAACCAGAGCAAAGCGCATTTATGAAAAGTTTGGGCAGCAAAGCGGAGATAAAGCATACATTTGTGCCTTTAGATAGCATTAGCCCTTTTATGCAAAAAGCGGTTATAGCCGGCGAAGATGCTGGTTTTTATTTTCACCCAGGTTTTGATGTTAGGGCAATAGCAGAGGCTTTGGAAGTAAACCAAAGGAAAAACAAAGTTATGTTTGGGGGAAGCACCATAACGCAGCAGCTTGCAAAAAATTTGTTTCTTACAAATGAACGTTCTTGGGAGAGAAAGTTCAAGGAGTTGGCCTATACAATTTTGATGGAAAAGTATTTGGGCAAAGACCGAATTTTGGAACTCTATTTGAATTATGCACAGTGGGGGGCAAATATTTTTGGTTGTGAAGAGGCAGCTCAATATTTTTACAAAAAATCCTGCTCAAAACTGAGCATAGACCAGTCCATAAATTTGGTTGCAATGCTTGCAAGCCCAGGCAAGCACCATCCAGAAATGAAAGAAAGCCGCTTTATGCAAGAGCGCAGAAATATGATTTACCGCAATATGTTCCCCAAAAAAGACTCCCTGCTGGTGGATAGCTTAAAGAGTTTAACAGCACCGTCAAGCACAGATTAACGTTTTTACTATATTATTCAGATATTTATAGGGGGATTTTGGGTATGAACAGAACATATTTGCTTTTGAGCGCATTTATTTTAAGCGCAGTGTTTCTTTTAGGATGTTCTTCAGATGAAACTGGCAATGCTAATGATACAAGTTCCAGCAGCATTAAATCTTCAAGCTCAGTCAATGGCTCAAGCAGCAGTAGAGGGGAAGAACCATCAAACCCAGATTTAGTCAAAAAAGATATTACGCTATCTTCGGATAAAAGCTATGCCGATGTGGATGGAGAACCCACCGCTTATGCAAAAGAATATGCCACAAGCAATCGGAGTAAAATAGACTTTGTAGCGTTTTGCGGCAATGATTTGGGATATTGCGAAAACTCTTCAATTTATTCCCCTCAAAAAATAGATTTGTTTTGGAGTACCTCTAATTACATTGGTAGCAAAAATGTTGTTCTCTATGAAATTCCAGCCGCATACGCCAACCAGTTTAAAACAGCCGAGAAATATTCTGAGATTTATCAGACATTGTCAGATTTAGTAAATAATCTTATCGCTACAGAATGCAGAGATTGCGTAACTGAAATTCCCATTGTAGCAGGCAAGGTATTTTTTGTTCAAACATCGGAGCGTGAAATTAACATTGTTATTATTGACAAGGCAGACAATAAATCCGTCAATTTGAAAGTAATGCATATACCGAATAATTCTGGCTCAAATGTTTCTTCGTCAAGCTCTGTGAAAAATTCCTCGTCAAGCGCGGTTGTTTCGAGCAGCAGTTCCACTGTTACAACAAATGACCCTGATTTAATCAAAAAAACTATTACGCTATCTTATGCGGGTAGCAGTTATGCCGATATAGATGGAAATATTGCCACATATAAGCAAGCTGATGCTAAAAAAATACTAGAAAAAATAGATGTGATAGCATATTGCGGTACTGATGAGGGGTGGTGTGAAAACAGTTCAATTTATACCCCTTGGGTAATAAAATTGTTTAGGCCAAACAGTTCTGATTTTCTTGGCAGCAAATCTGTTTCCTTTTTAAAAATTCCAAATGAACAAGCAACGGTATTCAAAAATGCCACAAAGCGTTCAGAGATTAGAGATGCATATAACAGTTTACGGCCTATTTTTGATGATGAAGACAATTACTTAGATGAAATTCCCATTGTAGTGGGCAATACATTTTTTGTTGTAACATCAGAGGAAAACCTTCACATTGTTATTATCAAGGCGAATGGCAATCAATCCGTTGATTTGGAAGTGATACAAATACCTTAATTTATTGCGAATAGAATTTTTATGCCGAATAATATGTCTTTAATAAAAAGCAAAGATACCGGCATAGAGATTGTCTTTCGCAAAGCTCTTTGGAAGGCAGGGTTTCGTTACAGAAAAAACTACAAAAAACTGCCAGGCAAGCCAGATATAGTCTTAACAAAGCAAAAGATCGCTATTTTTTGCGATGGCGAATTTTGGCACGGCAAAAACTGGGACGAGTCCAAAGAAAAAATAAAAAGCAATCGCAATTACTGGATTCCGAAAATCGACAAGAATATAAAACGGGATTTTGAAAAAGACAGGGACTTGAAACTCATGGGCTGGGAAGTTTTGCATTTTTGGGGAGAGGATATAGAGAAGAATATGGCAAGCTGCATTGAGCAGGTTAGGGAGGCGGTTTTTTACAGGGATATTGGATTGGAGCCGTGAATGGTAGATTTTATTTTTACTAAATTTTATAAAGTCTATGCTAACGGTTGAACAGATTGCAGAAATTGCGAACACAACAGTAAAATATGTACGGCGCGAAATAGCCGCTGGAAATTTGCCAGCTTTTAAACCAAACAATAGATACCTTATCAATGCAGATGATTTTAAGCAATGGCAATTCAGAACAAACAGACAATTATCTCTTTTTCCAGTTGCTTCTCTACAAATTCCAAAATCTACTGACATTATAAATTGGATTGATATTTCCAAAGAAATAAAACAGTGCGATGGTTGGCATAATCCAAAACAACGTGAAGATATAAATTTTATAGACTTATTTGCTGGAGCTGGTGGATTATCATGTGGTCTTGCAATGGCAGGATTAAATCCTGTAGCTTGCGTTGAAATAATGGAAGCAGCAGTTGCAACATACAATAGGAATTTTGGTGAAAGCGTAAAACCATGTGATATTCGCAATGAGCAAAGCCGAGCAACTTTGATAAACAGTATAAAAGGCAAGCATATTCATTTGATAGCTGGAGGATTTCCTTGTCAAGGGTTTAGTATGGCAGGAAACAGAATTGTGAATGATCCCAGAAATTCATTATATCTTGAAATGTTGAAAATTGTCACGAAAATAAAACCAGACTTTGTTCTTATGGAGAATGTGGAAGGATTGCGCTCAATGCTTGATGGTCAAGTTGAGCGAAAAATTATTGAAGATTATAGAGCCATTGGCTATAATATGAATGTAACTATATTAAATAGCGCAGACTATGGTGTTCCTCAAATTCGCAAGCGAGTTATTTTTATAGGCAATCGTTTGGGCAAAAAAAATTTTCACCCTTTGCCAATATTATCTAAAAGCAACTATAAAACTGTTAAAGAAGAAATATCACGTTTCGCTAAAATGCCAGAGAACAAAGCGATCAATCATATTTTTACAAAGCATAACGAAGAAATGAAAAAAAGACTCGCCGAATTGCCCGAAGGACAATCTCTTTATGGCAATTATTCGGATGCATGGAAAAGAGTATATTGGGAACAGCCATCCGTAACCGTTAAGGAAAATCACGGCGGCGTTAACGTCCATCCAAAATTGCCACGCGTTATGACTCCGCGTGAATTGGCAGCTTTGCAATCGTTTCCCGATGATTTTATATTTGAAGGCTCAAAAAAATGGCAACTAGTGCAAATAGGCAACGCCGTGCCACCTTTGCTCGGCAAAGCAATAGGAATTGCAATAAAAAAAGCCCTTAAATAAGGAGATAAATTTATGGCTAACAGATATTATTCAGCAATAGAGGATTTTCAAAAGGAAATTGAAAAATATGTAACAGAAATTTTCAAGGTATATGGAAATGAATTGCTATTGCGCCTTGAAGAGTATAATCTGCTTGCACACGATAAAAATTGCCTTGAATCTTCAACCGCTTTCGGTTACATTATAGAAGAATTTTTAGTATCAAAACTTGAAATATATTCAAAATCTCATATTGGCAAGGAATATAAAATACAACGAACGGACGGTTCAACAACAACTTCCAGCTATGATTGTTTTTCATTGCTTAAAGACATAAAAATACTTGTTAATATAAAAGCAGACAAAAAAAATAATAATGCTATTGCTGCTATAAATACGTTATATGAGGATTATATTCAAAATCCTGAAAAGGCAAAAGCATACCTGACCTTGAAAATTCATTATAGCATAAAAAAATCACATAGAGATGCGGAACGTAAAATTTTTATTGACAAAATAAACTCCTTTTTCTTGGAAGAGATAGATTTTTCAAAAGGTCATAAGCAGGATCATAGAAATTGGTCTGAAAAAGAATACAAGTCTGAATCGGGGCGTTTACAAGTATCAGAATCTTTTCGTAGGGAACATAAACTGGAAAAAGATAAAATATCTTACGAAAATACAAAGAAAATGTTGAAACGCATAGCGAATAAATGAAACTTATTTTCCTACTTCCCACCCTTGCCCTTGCCGCCTTTTACGGCAATCAAAGCGCAATAAAATGGAAAAGCGCAGAGACGGAGCATTTTTTGGCGCATTACCCTGTGGAACACAGGGAACGTGCGGCAACGGCTATCAGTTTTGCCGAAAATGTTTACGATACAATTACAATTCGCTATAAAATCAAATTGCCCAGCAAGGTGAATTTGGTTTTCAACAATGGGCTTTTCAGCAATGGAGAGGCAAATCCGGTTTACAATATGATGCAAATTTGGCTCACTAATTGGGATTTTAAAATTCGCGGCTCTCATTCGTGGATTAACGATGTTATAACGCACGAGTTCAGCCATTTGGCGAGCATACAAAATGCGAGCAAAACACCGCTGCCCTGGATTCAGGCCTTGCAAATTTCCAAAAGCGATTTTCTCAATGAAAAAAAACAACTCGCTATAGGTGCATACATTCCATTCACAATAATGCCTCTTTGGTTTGCAGAAGGCACAGCCCAATTTGAAAGCTACCGAATGGGCTTTGACCGCTGGGACACCCACCGCGATATGCTTTTGAGAACCGCATTTTTAGAGAACAAGGTTTTGCCCTTGGAATTTATGGAAAATTTCAGCGACCAAGCCTTAGAGGGGGAACTAGGGCCATACACACAAGGTTTTGATTTAGTCCGCTACATTGCCGAAACTTATGGAGAAAACTCCATTCCCGAATTGTGGAAAGATATGGGAAAACTCTCAAACTGGACTTTGAGCGGCGCACTTAGCGATAGATTTAAAATTACGGAAAAGCAGTTGTATAAAAATTGGAGGGAGAATAGAAAAGAGCGTTATGAAAAAATCCGCAGTTCAGTTGGTGAAATTAAGGCAGGAAAAAAAATAAGCGATAGCTCTTTTTACAACGAGTTTATATCTGTGGCAAATGGAAACCTATATGGGCTTTCAAATTTCAAAGGTGATTTTTTTGATGGAGAAATTTTTGAGTTAAAAGATTCAGCCCCAAAAGCTTTTGAGAAATTCAAACTGAAAAAACCATATCTCTCGCAGGGAATGGACATAAAGCAAACCCCAAAAGGATTGCTCCTCGCTTACGTCACATACCAAAACCGAGACAAAAACGGCAAGCCATATTTTGACATAGCCATAGCAGACACAAATGGCAAAACACATTTAGCCACAAAATTCGCAGACGCAGTTTACCCCGACCTTTCCCCAGACGGAAAGCGAGTTGTTTTCGCAAGAAGAGAAGCAAACGGAACAAGATTTTACCTATCCATAGCAAACACAGATTCATTAAGCGATTACAAAGACATAGTTGCTCCGCAAGGCGCAGAGTTCAATATTTACAACCCCAAATTCTCCCCAGACGGGAAAAAAATAGCGTTCAGTTTTTTTGACGGCACAAAACGACAAATAGGATTTGCAAACTTTGATGCGATTGGTTGGGATGGAAGAGACCCTTCTTGGAGCGCAGACGGAAAAAGCATTTACTATTCCAGCGATGAAACGGGAATTTTCAATATATACAAAAAAAACTTGGAAACGGGGGAAACAAAAAAAATAACAAATGTACTAGGCGGTGCTTTTTCACCGATTGAAAAAAAAGATTCTCTATTTTACATAAACTACGATAGAGACGGATTTTCTATTTATAGAATTGAAAATATAGAACCAAAAACAAATAATAACAATCAACAATCAATTAGAAACATTTCATTAATACGAATACAAACATTTGACCCAGACGAAATTTCTTTTGCAAACTCAGAACGCTCATATATTCCAATTCCAAGAATGCCAATTCTTGTGCCTTTATTCGCTTTTGAAGACCGCTCGCCAGATTTTGGTGCGGTGAATACGGGAATTATGGTTCCGAAAGCTGGGCTTGTTTTTGGATTGAACGACCCTTTGAATAAAAACTTTTTTCAAATAGCTGCTTTGCAGCAAGTTGGGAAATTTGGCGAAGACAGCCAAAGCGATTTAATTGCGAGTTTAGAAAACCGCAGTTTTCCAATTACACTTAACCTTGGATTTATGCGAAGCAATACGGTTTCAAAAGATACAATACGCTACGAGGCCTTTCCAGATTCTTTGGGAACAAGCGAATACGCATCCGAGCTTTACAATGCTTCGCTCTCCGCTTCTTATTCGCTTTTCAAAATGGGAGATTCCTTAACAGTATTTGCTTCTTATGACTGGGAAGCATTTAATCTTTATCAAGACTTTTTTAAATGGGATTATCACAAAAGGTGGCAAGCGGGTTTAATAGCGGGTTTAACAATACTAGATAGCCTTTTAAATTTGCAAGGTTTATATTCTTTTTCTAAATCTGATTTATTTAGACCAGGAACTTTTGCCGAAAGTTTTTCGGTTAGCGATGCTGGCGCAATAATTCCGCATTATAGGCATTTCAATTTGCACGAGTGGGCTGGTTTTGCAAAGATTAAAATCAGCAAACTTTCCCTTTCTTTTTTTGGCGGCGGAATTTTGAATTGGCAAAGCAAGGATTCAGATACTCTGGATAATTTTTATTTGCACCCTCTTGTTATTGACGGTTATCCTATTTTGAAAAACAGCGAGAGTTATTTTAGGCAAGGAACAGGAACATTTTTAGCCGAAGCCAGCTATGCTTTTTCTATTTATAGCGATTTTAGAAAAAGGTTTGGGATTTTCACCACAAGGAATTTAGAGGTTTCTCCTTATATGCAAATGGGTTCAGCTTGGGATTATCACCCGTTGCCTGCGCTCAAGCATAAAGAGAATTGGCTGCGCAGTTTTGGCATAAATTGGCGCATGGAAAACCTTCTATTTTACACCGTGCCTTTCAATTTCAATTTTGGTGTTGCAAGGGGCTTAGACGAACCCAAAGATACAAGGATAAAAATTGGAATTGGGGTTATGTAATCAGCGTTTACCTAATTTTATGTTATTCACGTCGTTTTAAGTGCATTCCACGCTGTTTCCATTTTTTTCTTGCTTTTCTATGAAAAAATTGTATATATTTATATTGGAGGTATTTTATGAAAAAAATACATATTTTATCAGTTTTATGCCTAATCTTTTTTGCTTGCGACACAGAAGTCAACAATAGCAATAATGAAACGAGTGACCTGAGCAGCAGCTCAAAACGCACCATTAGTAGCAGCTCGGAAGGAGGTTCTTCGAGCAGTGTATTTCATCCTTGTAAGCCATTCCTCTCAAAATACAAATACATCTCAAAAGACACGCTATATTTTAATAAGCAAGGGGGAGTTGATACCGTGCATATTGGCGGAACGAGTATTATTTTTTACGACTTTTCTGATTTGTTTAATTATGAATCTGAAGAGTATGATTATAAATATCTCGACCAATGCGAATTTTCTCTGACCGACCATTACATATTTGATTACACTAATTACACGTATGACGAATACGGGAAGGTGTATTCTAGAATAAAGATAGAGAGTGATTATTGTAAAAATAATTATTGCGTTGATGATCTTGAAGGAACACATAGCAACAGCCCACGCAGTGTTCCTATAATGAAAATAGAGTGCCCTTGGTTTAGCGTGACACACATCAGTAAAGATTCCGTGCAAGTTTTGGTAAATAAAAACGAAACCGGAAAAGAAAGAAGTCAGTATATACCTTTAACTAATAATGGTGGGTGCGTTAGAGGTGTAGTAGATAATATTGTAATTATTCAGGCTTCAGCTCCCTAGTCATTAGCTCTTCAATGGCGGTGCGAGGATTAATCTAGGTAGGCTTTTGAATACTCCATAAAATCAGCAGGCTTCATTATGGATTCTTCTTTCGGAAAATGCTTTATGTTTCCGGTGATTAAAATCGCATCTGTGGTTTTGTGCAAATCGTAAAATTTCCTGTCGCTTTCGTCTGTCATTTCTATTGTGCTTTTCTCCGTCTCCATAGCAACGCCTTTTCTCAAAATTAAATTTATATGCGTTTTTATTTTGCTAGGCGCAAAAGATAATTTAGGCTGATGCAAAACGCAGTTGTATTCATTCAAGATTTCCGCGCTATAAAAGATTAAAATTTTTCGTTCCACCGCAAGTTTCAATACGGCGGAGCAATTTCCATTTAAAGTAATCAAAGATGATACCAATATGTTTGTGTCTAAAACTACTTTGATAGCTGGTTTAGGCTGATTTTCTGGCATCGGCAATTAGTGCGTTTATTTTTTTTAAGCTCATTTTTGAGTTCCCATTTTTTTTGGACTGCATTTGCATATCCTCCATATTCTGCAAAAACTCTGCATCCTGAAGCATTTCGTTAAGCCTTGCGAAACTTTTGTCGTTTGTCTTTATCAAAAAGGCTGACGGCTTGCCTTTGGTTGTCAAAACGACTTTGCCATTTCTGGAAAGCGAGGACAGAGCCGCCTGCGGGGACTTGGAAAATTCTTGAACTGATAGATACTGCATATTTGCACCTCTTTGGGGTAAGATAGAAAATTGTGCCGTGGCTATTAGATATAATTATTCAGACTTCAGCTCCCTAGTCATCAATTCTTCAATGGCGGTGCGCGGGTCTTTTTGTTCAAAAAGCACCTCATAAACTGCGTTGACAATGGGCATTTCTACCCCAACTTTTTTAGCAAGGGCATAAGTGCTGCGTGCTGTTGGAACACCCTCTGCCACCATTTTTATATGTGCCAAAACTTCGTTCAAAGTTTTGCCCTTGCCTATTTGCTCGCCAACAAAACGGTTTCTGCTGTGATGAGACATACAAGTCACAATCAAGTCGCCAATGCCGGCAAGACCGGAGAAGGTTCGCGGGTTTGCACCCAAGACTTCCCCTAGCCTGCAAATTTCTGCCTGCCCTCTTGTGATTAGGGCGGCTTTTGAAATGTACTAGGCGGTGCTTTTTCCCCGATTGAAAAAAAGATTCTCTATTTTACATAAACTACGATAGAGACGGATTTTCTATTTATGAAATTGAAAATAGAGAATTGAAAACCGAAAATAACATTCAACTCTCAACTCCAAATTCTCAAATAAAACAAGACTCAGACGAAATCTCTTTTGCAAACTCAGAACGTTCATACATTCCAATTCCAAGAATGCCAATTCTTGTGCCTTTGTTCGCTTTTGAAGACCGCTCGCCAGATTTTGGTGCGGTGAATACTGGAATTATGGTTCCGAAAGCTGGGCTTGTTTTTGGATTGAACGACCCTTTGAATAAAAATTTTTTTCAGTCACCCGTTTCCTGCGCTCAAACATAAAGAAAATTGGCTGCGCAGTTTTGGCATAAATTGGCGCATGGAAAACCATTTATTTTATTCCGTGCCTTTCAATTTCAATTTTGGAGTTGCCAGAGGCTTGGACGAACCCAAAGATACAAGGATAAAGGTTGGAATTGGGGTTATGTAATCAGCGTTTACTATATTATTTCTTATGAAGTACCTATTTACGATTTTTTACCTAATTTTATGTTATTCACGTCGTTTTAAGTGCATTCCACGCTGTTTCCATTTTTTTCTTGTTTTTCTATGAAAATATTGTATATATTTATATTAGGAGGTATTTTATGAAAAAAATACATATTTTATCGGTTTTATGCTTAATCTTTTTTGCTTGCAATAATGGTACAAACGATGATGTAAGCAATGGTACAAAAAATGGTACAAACAATGATGATTATGTCTATAGACTTAGTAGTAGCTCAGAACGAGCCTTTAGTAGCAGTTCGGAAGGAGGCTCTTCAAGCAGTGAAATAGTATATCATCCTTGCAAGCCATATCTCTCAAAATACAACTACGTCTCAAAAGATACGTTATATTTTAATAAGCAAGGAGGAATTGATACCGTATCTATTGGTGGAACTAGTATTCGTATGATGGGATACGGTTTAGATAACATTTCTGAAATGTATGATAAGAAAGAATGCAAGTTTGGTTTTGAAAGCCTTGACCCACCATACCCACACAATACTCCCATAATGAAAATGGAGTGTTCCTGGTTTAGCATTACGCACATCAGCAAAGATTCCGTGCAAGTTTCGGTGAATAAAAACGAAACAGGAAAAGAAAGAGGTATAAATATACCTCTAACTGGAGGTGGGTGCGCTCTAAGTATAGTAGATAGTCTTAAAATTATTCAGGCTTCAGCTCCCTAGTCATTAGCTCTTCAATGGCGGTGCGAGGGTCTTTTTGTTCAAAAAGCACCTCGTAAACTGCGTTGACAATGGGCATTTCTACCCCTACTTTTTTAGCAAGGGCATAAGTGCTGCGCGCTGTTGGAACACCCTCTGCCACCATTTTTATATGTGCCAAAATTTCGTTTAAGGTTTTGCCCTTGCCTATTTGCTCGCCAACAAAACGGTTTCTGCTGTGATGAGACATGCAAGTCACAATCAAGTCGCCAATGCCGGCAAGACCAGAGAAGGTTCGCGGGTTTGCACCCAAGACTTCCCCTAGCCTGCAAATTTCTGCCTGCCCCCTTGTGATTAGGGCGGCTTTTGTGTTGTCTCCCACTCCAATTCCCAGACCGTCTATAATTCCGCCTGCTATGGCTATTACGTTTTTAATGCTGCCGCAGAGTTCAACCCCAACTACGTCTTGAGAAGTATAAACCCTTAGCGTTTTGTTGCTAAAAGTTCCTTGGACAATTTTTGCGCAAACCTCATTCTTGCTCGCTGCCACTATTGCAGAGTAAACCTCTCTTGCAATTTCTTCTGCGTGAGTTGGCCCGCTGAGAACGGCTATTTCCTCTTCTGATAGCCACTGGACATAAGATAAAATTATCTCGCTCATTCTTTTTAGGGAATGTTCGGAAATGCCTTTTGTTGCATTGACCACTATAGGTATTTTTTCGGGTGCAGGGCATTCCCCAAGCTGTTTAGCAACATTTTCCATAAATTGGCTTGGAACAGTCAAAACCAGCATATCGGAGTCTTTTATTACGCCAAACATCTCGGTTGAATACTTGAATTCTGTGGGAAGCTCGATACCAGGAAGTTTGTCTTTATATTCTCTTTCTTTTGCTAAAAGCTCGGCTTCTGTGAGCGAGGGAGTCCAAAATTCAAGATTATGCCCGTTTTCGTGCAAAATTTTGCCCAAGGCAAGCCCCCAACCACCGGTACCTAAAATGGAAACTTTCATAGGTGGTAATATAGTAATATTTCTATATTCATTGCATACTATGAAAGAATTTTTAAAGAAAATAGGAACTTGGCTTTTTTTAGGATCGGCTTTAAATAAGTCGTTCAATATAGACAAAATCTTGGAAGTTATAATTGTGAATATAATTGCAATATTTGGAATTTTTTGCTTTTGCGCTGCATTTTTTTTAACATCCATCTTTTCACAGGAAACTTATCCTGCAATGACTTATGTTATGGCATTTATTTTAGCTATTGTTTTAATTGCTACTCATACAAACAAAGGGATAGAATATTTTAAGATTGTAAAAACCATTGTCCTTTTGTGTGCTATGCTCTTTTACGGGTTTGTTTATGCAAAAGCCACTTATGGCTATGTATGGTCATTTTTAGTTCCAATTATGATTATTTTTCTAACAAATATTTACATTGGGCTTGCCCTATGCTTATGTTATTTCTTTTTAATGCTGTCTATGGAATTTATTTTTGGGATTAATCAATGGGAGTTGGTTTTTCGCCAAATTTTTGTCTATTGGTTTTTGGTGATTATGGTAAGTGTTTACGAGACACTAAGAATAGAGTATAACAAAGAGATGCAAAAAGATAGGAAGAAAATAGAGATTTTGAGTATAACAGACCATTTAACCAACCTTTATAATCGCAGGTATTTTTCGAATATAATTGAAAAGGAATTCGCAAGGGCAATTAGGCAAAAAGAGTGTTTATCTTTTTTGATGATAGATGCGGATAAATTCAAAGACTATAACGATACCTACGGGCATTTGCATGGTGATGAACTGCTCGTTTCGCTTGCAGAAATTTTTAAGGGAGTAGTCAAGCGTTCCGAAGATTTGGTTTTTCGCATGGGTGGAGAGGAATTTGGCGTTTTGCTTCCGAATACAGATTTCAAGGGAGCATTTTCAATAGCAGAAAAAATAAGGGAAGAGGTGCAAAACAACACAAAAATAACCGTTAGCATTGGTTTAGCCTGTGTTTTCCCCAAAGTGGGCGAAAATTCGGAAGCATTGCTAAAATTAGCAGACATCAATCTTTACAAAGCTAAAGAAACGGGTAGAAATAAAGTTGTTGGCTAAAAATTTACTATATTAGCTAGTCTATGAAATTCACTGCTAAAAAGTCAATTCTTGCGCCAGCGCTTTCCGCTGCCAAGCTGGTTGTACCGGCAAAGCCGGCAATCACAATATCTGGCTGTTTTTTGCTTCGCTTAAAAGAGAATAATCTCGAAATAACAGCTAATGATGTAACTGGTCTTGGGCTTTGCCTCAATATAGAGGTAAATGGAGAAAAAGATGGAGAGATAGCCGTTTCTGCCACCGATTTTTCTGATACTGTGGCTAATGCTCCAGATGTAGAGTTAGTTGTTTCCACAGAGGGTTTGAACTTAACTGTCTCTTGGGGTGATGAACGCGATTCAGACCTTGGGGGTAAGAATCCCGATGATTTTATAAAAACACCAGAAGTGGAACCCGATAGTCAAGTTTCGCTTAAAGTTCAAGCTCTTAGTTTTTTGCTTTCAAAAGTTGCTTTTGCCGCAAGCAAAAACAGCGACAATCGCCCTTCCTTAACAGGCATTCTGCTAGAGGCAGAAGATTCCAAATTGGTTTCTGTTGGCACAGACAGCCACCGCCTTTCAAGGGTATATGTTCAGCCAGAGTCAGAAGAGGATTTTTCTCTTTCGCGTTCTTCAATAGTTCCGCCCCGCGCAATTCAAGCATTGCTCTCTGCCGCTGCCGCTGTGGGAGATTCAGAAGCAACAGTTTATATGGGCTTTACAGAAACGCATTTGAATTTCAAAACACCAAAGGCATCGGTCACCGCAAAACTCTTGGAAGGCCCGTATCCATCTTGGCGGCCTGTTATCCCAACAAGTTTGCCCATTTCAATAAAATTCAACACAGCAGAAATGCTAGATGTTTTGCAGAGGGTAAATGTCTCGGCAGACAAAACGACCCACAATGCAAGGCTCTCCATTCAAGATTCAATAATAAAAATTTCTGCCGTTGGTTCTCGCCGCACAAGAGAAAAAATAGCTTGCGCTTGCGAGGGCGTGGACGGCAGCGAACCGTTGCATATCGGTGTTAATGTTAGTTATCTTTTAGAAATCCTCAAAATTTGCGGAGCAGAAGAAACCAAAGTTTTGGTGAATGGCGAACATTCTCTTTGCGAAATTTTACCATCGGGCGATAGCAACGATTTGCTATTCCTATTAATGCTAGTTAGACTTGCTGAATGAAAAAACTCAAAGCCCCCGAAAAAATAGGACAGTACTCAGTACAAGAATGTATTGGGCAAGGTTCTATGGGCGAAATTTGGCTTTGCCACGACCCCTCTTTAGACAGAATGCTGGTTGTTAAACGAATGCAGCTCGCACTTCGCGGCTACGAAGATTTGGTGCAACGGTTCAATAGGGAAGTTCAGGTTTTGGCGGCTATGAACCATCCCAACATAGTTCAGATTTATGGCTATTGGATGGAAAAGGGTCAGCTCAATTTATCTATGGAATTCATAAATGGCTGGAGCTTAAAGCAAGTTTTGGATAAATCCAAGTCGTTGCCCGTTTGGGCAACCTGCTCTGTTTTATGGGGCTCTTTGAGTGCGCTTGTTCACGTTCATTCAAGGCGTTTTGTGCATAGAGATTTAAAGCCTGGCAATATAATGGTTGACTTTGCAGGCCAAACCAAACTTTTGGATTTTGGAATTGCACGCATTGAAAATCAAGATATCACAATTCCAGGAACAGTTATAGGCACAGCCGCCTATATGAGCCCAGAGCAGATTAGGGGTGAAAGCGCAACAGAACTCTCTGATATATTCAGCCTTGGTATAATCGCTTTTGAAATGCTAGTTGGCAAGCACCCTTTTAAAGAGGAAAATGTTGAAAAAACCTCAAAAAACATTTTGAGCAAAAGCATATCTTCTGCAAATTTTCCGCCAAGCGTTCCGAGCGAGCTTCGCCGCTTTGTGTGCAGAATGCTCGCCAAAGAGAGTTCCAAAAGAAGCTCGGCTTATAGCTGCTTAATGAAATTAGATTCCATTATGGAAGGTTTGCCCCGCGAACTTTCGCACCCGCTGAGTTCCTGGCTGAGGTCTGTGCGCAAAGAAATGCCCTTGCCTGCCGCTCCCGCTTGGAAAAAATCCGTGCCGCAGTTCGCTTGGCTTGCGGGCGCAACAGGAGCGGGCTTTGTGGCGGGTTTGATTTTCTATTTTATGCTGAGATAATTTATTTCACCCTTTAACACGGAAAAATGTAATGAAAAACAAACTAAATAAAATTGCTCTAACAGCCTTAGTGCCTGTTATGATTTACATTTTATCTTGTTCACCCGACATCACTCCAATACCCGAACAACCTCAGTCGCCGCTTTGCAAAAGCAGTGCGATTGTAGCCCAAGCCAGCGTGGAATTAGATGTGGTTTTGCGTGATTTTCCAATAGGGTATCCAGGTTTTGAGGAATTTGATTTCGATAGAGGTTCTGCGGGATTATGCGCTGGGATCAATCTTGATTATCCCAATCCTTATTCTACTACGAGCAATGCTATATGTTTCAGTGGCAATAGGTACATTCCTTGTTCGGAGGGCGGGACTCAGCTTAAATATGGTGAAAATGCAAACGGCATCAGAGGATTTACAAACGGGCCAGAAGCAATAGCAGGTCCAGTTAGTTGGGCAAATGAAGTTTATGTAACCAAGGGTATGGTTCAAGAAAATCTGTATTACGACAAAACAAATTGCCCAGAAGAAGACATTATGGGTGGAAAAGGAGATCCAGATTTTATAAGATACCGCTATTGCGCTAGACCAAAAAAAGGAAACGGAAATTGCTATGGAGAAGGTGTTGAAAGTTGGTTTACCGATGGTTCGCACACAAAAACCATTATGGAAATTTTAAACTTGCAAAGATTATCAAACGATCTTTTCCAAGTAAACTACGGTTATAATACTAAAGTTAATTGGAATGGTTCTGGAGCAACGGGAGGTTTTTTTCCACTTGATAAATATCCAGACAATATGACTTTTGGCAAGCAGAGTTTAAGCGTTTGGTGCCCGCAGAATGCTTCGTATAGTTTGGGTGCAGATTGTGAGAATTGGAAAAGATTTGGCGGGCCAAAAGACCCGAATGCAGCCATATTAGCCGTAGAAAGCGGTGCGGTTTCTCCAAGCAAGCTGCATAATTACCATTTTACACTTTCTGGCTCCGCCGAATTTAAATATGTAAGTGGCAGAGGTGATGTATTTGAGTTTATGAATAGCAATGATATGTGGGTTTTCATAGATGGCATTTTGGTTGTTGATTTAGGTGGCTTGCATATTCCAGCTCCAGCGAAAATAAATATTGAAGAATTGGCACTTAAACGTGATTGGCAGAATGGCTCCCGACACGCAATTAATTTCTTTTATGCAGACAGACATACGGATAGTTCGGAGCTTATGTTTAAAATAGCTATTAGCGAGTTAGAGCCTCCTCGTCCTCCAGATCCTAATAAACCAGATTTGCCAGATTGCAATTCGCAAAGCAAGTGAAAATGATTTCTATATTACCCCAATATGGGAATAGTTAGCACAAATGAATTTCGCAAAAAGCTCAAAATCATGGTTGATGGGCAGCCTTATATGATTATTGAGAACCAGTTTGTAAAGCCGGGCAAGGGTCAGGCGTTCAATAGGGTTAAAATTAAAAACTTAATCACAGGGCGCGTTTTGGAGCGCACTTGGAAAAGCGGCGATACCGTGGAAGAAGCAGATGTGACCTACAACGAGGTCACATACTCCTATAACGATGGTTCCAACTGGTTTTTTCTCGACCCAAGCGGTGAAATGGTGGAAATACCAAAAGATGCACTCAATGGCGCGGAGCTTTGGTTGCTGGATGGCGCAGCCGTGCAGGTCACTTGGTGGAATGGAAAAGCAATAGAAGTTATCCCGCCCACATTCGTGGATTTATTGATAGTGGATTCGCCGCCGGGCGTTCAAGGCAACACCAGCGGAAACGTTATGCGAGCCGCCATTATGGAAACAGGAGCAGAGGTGCAAATACCGCTGTTTATTGAGCAGGGAATGCGCATAAAGGTGGACACCCGCACGGGCGAATATGTGGAAAGGTCTAAGTAATCCAAAAATTATAAAGGGGCTGATTGTAGTTTTTATAGGCTTTGCGCTACTCACCTTTTTATTTTTCTTTTATATGATTCTTGTTGTTCCATATCAGAATCCAGATGGCAAATTCACAAAAGAAAATATTTTGAGAAACCTCAACGGAGAAAGCCGCGTTTTATATTCCGATGGCGTTTCTGTTATAGGTGCTTTTTTTGATATAAATCACAGATTGTATGTACCCTACGATTCAATTCCGCAAACACTCATAGATGCAATAGTCTCTGCTGAAGATTCAAAATTTTGGAAGCACAAGGGTTTTGATGCGAGCGGTTTTATGCGCGCTATGTTCAACAATTTGAAAGGCCTCCGTTTTAGGCAAGGCGGCAGCACCCTTAGCCAGCAAACAGTAAAAAATATTTTTGGCAGAGAAGATAAAAGCCTAAAATCAAAATGGACAGAGCTTGCAGATGCCCTAAGGCTGGAGAAACGATTTAGCAAGCAAGATATTCTGGAATTTTATTTAAATCAATTTCAAGTTTATGGCTCTGGCAGGGGTGCCGCAATAGCCGCCATTTATTTTTTCAACAAACCGCTTTCCAAACTCAGCCTTGAAGAATGTGCTTTTATAGCAGGCACGGTAAAAGGGCCATATAACTACGACCCCCGTGTGCAAAAAACACCGGAAAAAGCCGAGGCAGCTTTGAAAAAGGGGCAAATGAGAACAAAATATGTTTTGAAACGAATGCTTGAAAACAATTACATAAACCAAGAAGTTTACGATGCCGCAAAAATTCCCGAACTGAATTACGGAGAATTCAAATTCAACGCCTCCTCTCTTTTGGATAAAATAGACCGCGAATTAAACGAGGATGTTTATTCAGATGTTTTCGACAACTTTGGAATAGAAGACTGGCGGCGCGCTCAAATAAAAATAGTTACAACGCTTGACGTGAATTTACAAGGCAAAGCAGAGCAAGCGGTGAAAGATAATTTAAACAACTTGCAAAGCAAAATAGCCGCAGATACAGCGAATCCCCTTCAAGGCGCACTTGTAGCTTTGAAGAACGGAACAGTTGCAGCGGCACAATCCGGTCAAAACAACACCGGCTACGACAGAGTATTTGTTGCCGAGCGGCAACTGGGTTCTTCTTGGAAACCTTTTTTGTTCGCTCTTGCATTGAAATTTGGCTGGAAACCTCTGGATGAATTGGAGAACGAATATAACTTGTTCACTTATGGCGGAACCGTTTATTTTCCAAGACCAGACCATTTGGATAAAAGCCCAACGGTGAGCATAGCTTGGGCTGCGGTTCGCTCGGAAAACATAGCGAGCGTATGGCTTTTGGAGCATTTGCTGGACAAACTTTCAGCAGAAGAAATAAGAGAATTGGCAGAAAAAAATATAATAGACACAAGCATCACAGCAAGCGCAAGAAAAGAAATAGCTTTGGAAAAAGCAAAAATGGTTTTGATGAACGACTGGCTTTTAGAAGGGCGTTTTGAAACCGTTCGCTCCTTGCAGGCACTCAAATATTATTACAACAGAAAAGAAGTGGAAAAGCAGAGCAAGAATTGGGATAGAGTTAAACTATTGCAGCACAGCTTTGAATATTACGATTCTATTGAACTGCCAGAAGGCCATGAACTCTTGTTTCCGAATTTCACAGTTTCAGATTTTGAGCAAGTTAAGAATTTGGTGGAGCAAAACATAGCAAGTCCAATTTCACCCGCAGACGCATTTTTGCTGCCGGAACTTAGAATGAGAATTGCGATGAGGGAATTTGCAAATTTTGTGAAAAGCATAGGCATAAATCGCGGCTTGCAAGAGGTTATGAGTATGCCGCTGGGCGTGAACGAGGCCACAATATCGGAAATGGCGGTTGCATATCAAAGCATTTTGAGCGGTAAAGTTTACAAATGCAAAGGCAAAAAATTCGGCGAGCCGTGCATAATAAAAGAAATTTGGAGCCACAGCAACAACTTGATTTTCAGAAACGAAGTTGATTCAACAGAAATTTTGCCAAACCACGTTGTTTTGCCAATGCGTGCAATTCTAAGAGCCGTTTTCAAATACGGAACCGCCGCAAGTGCCTATTCCAAACTTGCCATATCATATTCCGGCTCAAAATATCCTTACCCCGCAATGGGCAAAACCGGAACCACAAACGAAAACCGCACCGCCGCCTTTTGCGGTGCCATACCTTTAGACACTCTTTTAACAATATGCAGCTACATTGGCTTTGACGATAACAACAAACTCAAAGGAAAATCCCGAACCCTTGCAGGTGCTTCTGGCGCATTGCCCCAGTGGGCAAACTTTGCGGAGTCCGTTCTTGCCACAACCAAAAGCGAGCATATTTTTGGCGAAACAATAGACTACATAAGTGCAATAGCCCATAACGAGGTAACTTTGCCGAATATGCCGCAGACTATTGAGATAGATAGGAGAGGCGGTTTGCCTGTGGGAATGGATGAAGCGGGTGCAGGTGGCGGTGCAACAGCGGTGTTTCCGAATTTTTAGGTTTCTTTCACTGATTTAGTGTCGGTTTTGCAAAGAACGCCAAAAAGGGTCTTCTTGTAAGTCATGATTTAAGTATGATTTTAATTCTTCAAAAGACATATCTTTTGTTTCAGCATATATTTTTGCTTGAATTTCATTTTTCATTTTAACGCAGTCAAACTCTTTAACTTTCTTCATATTCTACCAAATCTTTAGGGTTTCTGATTTCAAGTGTTTGAAATCCATTTTTCAAATTTACGCTATTATATCCTCTAATTCTGTTTATATTTACAATATGCTTAAAATTCCAACTAGCTAATATATCAACTTTATTTATAGTTGCCATCGCTATATGTTGGCAATCTTCCAAGCTGGTTTTTCCTATAACTTTTTCAGCTATGTAATCATTTGCCAAAATTTTAGCTTCTTCCGTTAAGTTAACCAATTCAAAACATTCTTGTTCATAATTTTCAAGCAGGGAACGAACATTATCCGGTGCATTTATCAATTCTTTTCTTAATAAGTCAGATACAACGAAAATGATTTCTTTTTGTTTTAATTTTTCAAATAAAGCCTTTGTCGGCTTTTCAAATTCTTCGTCGAAGAAGCCTCCTACAATAGATGTGTCAATATATATTCTCTGTTTCACAGAGATAATATACAAAAATCTATAGAAACTTTGTATATTATTACTATGGAACAGTTTAACAGAATAACGCACAATCCAGCTGTTATGGGTGGAAAGGCTTGCATTCGTGGAATGAGAGTTACCGTTGGCAATATTTTGGAACAGTTAAGCACAGGCAGAAGCATTGAAACCCTTTTGACAGATTTTCCGTATTTGGAAAAGGAAGACGTTCTTGAAGCTATGAAGTATGCTGCTTGGAGAATGTAATAGAGAGAAAATCTTGCAGAGTTAAGAGATTATACATAGGTTCTAGTTTTAATAAATTAGTTCTCTCATCTAGAACAATCATTAAATTAAGTTCTATATTGATTTTCCCAGAATCATCTTTCCATTTTTTTTCAACTGCATCGTATGGAATATTCAATGGAAGATTTCCAATAAGAACTCGAAATTCTCGCTCACGAAGTTCCACGCTTCCATTTATGGCACAAGTGCTTGGTTTATAGTTTTTCAATTTATCTTCGTCAATTCTTTTTAGAATTTTAGAGATAAAAATTATTTCCTCTCTTAAAGAAATGTTTTCTTTAAGAAAAGTTTTTGTATCATCAAATTTATTTTTTTCTAACATATTGACTCCTATTTTATTACCCCCACCAAACCTTTGGGGAAACTCAAGGCTTGGCGAGGTTTGTGTAACCGTAGTTGTTTTTACTCTTCTGTGTAATAACGGACTACAATTTTAACCTGCCCATCACCACCTTTTCCTCCGTTATACGTATCATAACCTCCAAAACCACCACCACCATTACTTGCGTAATTCGCTTGAGTTAAACTTGTAAGATACCCTCCATTATCTTTACCAGAATTAAAAGGAAAAGAAGGAAAAGAGTTATCTATTTTTCCAGAGTTTCCGCCTTTGGTTTGGGGCGGAGTAGTTCTTGTTGTATTAGTTTCGTTGAAATTTCCTTTTGTACCATCTTTTCCATCATCAAATAATGGAGTTTCTATGTAAAACTTACTAGAAGAAGGATTTATACTTCTTCCTGTTCCTCCTTTTCCTGGCTCTGTACCAGTACCTCCAGTTTCTATACAAGATGCATTTCCATTACCGCCAAGACCGCCGCCAGCGCTAAAAGTTATATTTTCAGCTGTCCATTTCACTGTTGTTGGTCCACCATTACCGCCATTACAACCAGATGTATTTGTTCCCCCCTTAGCAGTTATTATGGCATCTCCACCTAGCCCGCCCTTGCCTACCGTTATACTAAGAGTAGGATTTTCACCATTAAGACCTAACTTTAGGTAAGCAGCTTGCCCACCGCCGCCAGCTCCTCCTGTTCCATATGCATCTTTAAGAATATTAACATTGTAATCACCACCTTGCCCACCACCACCAGCTCCGAGAGCATATATTTCTACTTCCGCAACAGTTGCTTTGGCTCTGTCAGCAGTTGGGATTGAATCTTTTAAAGATACTGTGTATGTACCGTTTATTTTATATTCTATTGGGTTGTTGAGGGTTTTATATGCTCTCGCTGCTTCAAATTTTACATTTCCTGCACGGCTATAAAATTCAGCTTTTAGTGCATTTGCTTCTGTTGTGAACCCGCCTGCGCTTGCTAAATCCCATATAGGAATGAGACTGCTTTTAAAATCAGCTATGCCACAAATCACCGCATTGCTTTCTTTTATTGAATTTGCCCATTTACTAAATTTATTTCTAAGATCGTCTAAATTACCAACACCATAAGTATCACCGCCAAAAGATTGATATTTGAATGCCAAATTTGCATCTTTCTCAAAATTCGATGTATTTATAGTCTTAGAATAGTCACCTTCAACTTTTGCTCCCGCAATTCCTGTAAAAGTTACTCCTGCTGCTGTTCTTGCTGTTTCATCGTCCTCTTTGTCATTATAAGTGTAAGTGTAGTTCGCCTCCAAAGAACCACCTCTATAATACTGGATAAAAATATGCGTTCCGTATGATTCTATAATTTCGGAAGCCTTTTTTGCTTTCAAGTCATTCTTAAACGTCTCAGTAAGGTAATCCTTTAATTTTTCCTTTGTTGCGTTTTTTATAGACAAATCTTCTTTATAGTTAGTATAATTCAACTTAACAAATGATATAGATTCTGACATTTTTGAGTTTTTAACATTTTGAAAGTCAACACTAATTCCGCCGCTAAAGAAAGGCAGAGAAGGTAAAGTTGCCTCAACACTCGCTCCTATTTTTAAACTTCTATTGTGAATAGTTTTTTTTATGCTGTTGCCTGCAACAGTCTCAAAATTCTCGTGTGGTTGATTTGTCTTTTCGAATAGACCATCTTGAAACATTTTATCTCGGTTTAAAACAGGATAATTTCTATGTTTTATAGCATAGTCTGGGTTTATATAGGCGCTGGTTATCACATTATAACCGCTACCCAAAAACTGAAAAGCTTCGGGAATAACAGTAACTGTAGATGACGAACTACCACCATTGGGAAGACTACTTGACGAGCTATTAGTTAAAGAGCTACTACTTGAGTTATTTACTTGCGATCCTCCAGAAGATTCTCCGCCTGGCGGTTCAAATGGCGAATCGCTACTTGAAGACTGCCCGCCCTGCTGCTCAGGCGGTAGTTCGTTTTGACAAGCAAAAAACGCCAACACAATGGCAAAAATTGCCGCCAATGAAAGAAAACGCTTAGTTTTCATAAAAACTCCCAAGGTTGAAAAAGTCAAAACTTGCCTATAATAATTTCTAACTTTTACATAAGACATACTCATAAATATAGTAATTTTACTGAAAAAAGGAGTGGAGGGATAAGAAAAAATGATTTTTTCTTGGTTTTTATTGAAAATTTGGTTAAATTTTCTTAAAAAGAGGGTTTTATTGTGTCAAAAATTGACTTTTTGAGCTTTATGAATAGGAAAAAGATTTCCCAAACGGAGCTTGCAGAAGTTTTAGATGTCCATCAGTCTGCCGTTAGCCAATATGTCAGCGGCAAATCGGGCGTGGTTTTTGATAAAGTTGAAAAACTCGTGGAACTCGGAATAACGCCAGAGGAGCTATTTGGCGAAAATGTTGGCAAAAAAATGAGAGATGCTATAATTAGGGATTATCTGTCAAAATCTGGGGAAATTACAAATCAAAATTCGCTTGAAATCGTGAAAGAGGGTTTAATTGAAATTTTGAAGAGAATTTGATAGAAAATTCTATATTACCTCCAGAATGATTCTAAAAAATAAATTAGGCATTGCAAACCAAGCTGAACTGGACAAGGCAGAGGAGAAAATTAGCAAGCAAAAGGCTAAGATGCTCTTTGATTCTGGGAAAATTGATAAGATAAAGATTGGAACTTATGCTGGGCTAACTCAAATCCATAAATTTTTATTCGGTGAGATTTACGAATTTGCTGGAAAAATGCGTGAGGTGAATATTGCTAAGGGAAGTTTCCGCTTTGCTCCCTTGATGTATTTGGAACAATCCTTGAAGCATATAAATAAAATGCCACAAAAAACCTTTGACGAAATTATCTCAAAATATGTGGAGATGAATATTGCCCATCCATTTCGAGAAGGCAATGGGCGTTCAATGAGAATTTGGCTGGATTTAATTCTTAAAAAGGAATTGAAGGTGGTTGTGGATTGGAGCAAGGTAAATAAAAATGACTATCTTGCAGCTATGGAGCGCAGCCCTGTGAAAGACATAGAGATAAAGCAGCTCCTTAAAAAGGCTTTGACCAAGAAAATAAATGAGCGTAATATATTTATTAAAGGAATAGATGCAAGTTATCATTACGAGGGTTATAATGAATTCAAAACCGATGATTTATGAATACCGCGTTTCCGCTCCGCGCAAGGATTTTTACAACATCACGTCAGAAGTCAGCGAAGCCGTTGCAAAAAGCGGTGTGCAAGATGGAATTGTTGTTGTTTACTGCCCGCACACAACCGCTGGAATCACGATAAACGAAAATGCAGACTCAAACGTAGTTCGCGATTTGCTCCTCGGTTTAGATAAAGCCTTCCCAGACCGCCCCGAATTCCGCCACGCCGAAGGCAACAGCACAGCGCATTTGAAAGCGAGTGCGGTGGGTTCAAGCGCAACGGTTATTGTGAATGAAGGGAAACTGGTTCTTGGAACTTGGCAGGGTATTTTCTTTTGCGAGTTTGACCCGCCGCGAGATAGAACGTTTTTTGTTAAGGTGGTGGGATGATGGACGCTCAAAGAAAAAAGTATCTCGCCCCCATTATCGTAACTGTCTTTATAGCATTGTATTATTCAATGGCGGCAATGCTGCTTTACAATTACAACGATTTGCCAGTTGCAATAAAAATTGTGCTGTTCGTTGTGCCGTCAATAATAATCATTGTGATGATGGTTGTGGTTTTGCTTGAGAGATTCAAGGAGATAAAAAAAGGAGAAGAGGATGATCTTGGTAAATACTGATTATATCACAGGAAATGAATTGGAAACTCTTGGGCTTGTTAAAGGTAGCACGGTTCAATCCAGGCATTTGGGCAAAGATGTACTTGAAGCGCTTAAATCATTGGTGGGCGGTGAATTGAGCGCATATACAGAAATGATGAATGAGGCTAGGGCTTTGGCTACCAAAAGAATGGTGGAAGATGCCGAAAAACTCGGGGCAGATGCAGTTGTTAATATAAGGTATGCTTCGGCTGCTATAATGAAAAATGCGGCAGAGGTAATAGCTTACGGCACGGCGGTTAAGTTTAAATAAAATTATCTTTCCAACTTTCTCACAGCCGCTTCTAAAGATAAACCCACATAATCTTGTGCGCTAATCCATTTTCCGTTCACAGAGTTATTTGCGAATGCGGCTGCTATGGCACCAGGGATTACTGATTCCACGGCGTTTGGAGCATTTGGGCCGCCCAAGTCTGTGCGGAGCCAGCCTGGGTCTAGCAAATTTAAAGTTACGTTTGAGGCTTTTAGTTTTGGCGAGGTATCTTTAACAAATTTGTCCAGCGCGGCTTTGCCTGCGGCATAAGCCATTTGCTCTGGTTCGCCAGTTATTCCGCTTGTTGTGCAAATTACCCTGCCAAAACCTGCGAGCAGCATTTTGGGTAAAAAATGGCAGCTTATGAAAATTGGAGCTATGGTATTAATTTGGAAACTGGTGAGATAGTCTTGCTCGTGCATTTCCCAGTAGTTTTCGCGGTAAGGAGTTTGCAAACCGGCATTGTTGCAAACAACTTCTATTCGCAAATTTTTTGAATCTATTTCTGCCAAAAGTTTTTTTCTTTCCTTGTCGTTGCCAAGCTCGGCTGCAACAGAAAATACCTCAACGCCTATTGCTTTTATATCCGCTTCAAGAGCTTTTGTGTGCTCCAAGCTGCGGCTGTGCAAAATTAAATTCGCTCCGTGCTTCGCAAATGCAAGTGCCATTTGCTTGCCAATGCCGCGAGCTGCACCTGTTACAAAAACCCATTTCTTAGATAAATCCAGCATATTGCCCCCTTGTAAATTCAACGTGATTCTAAAATTTCCTTGATTTCTTTTGGCCCAATGCAAGCATTTTCGCCTAAGCCCTGCTCGCTTGTCAAACCGCGGCTTTCAAATCTCTTTGAGATTTTTTCCGCGGCCTCAGCCGCATTCACTCCATACCCGCTCAACTTTGTTGGAACTCCGAGCGATTCAAAAAATTCCTCTGTTTTTTCTATTGCCAGAACCGCGATTTCATCGTGGCCTTCTTGCCCTCGCTTGCGCGAGAGAAGACCCCAAACGCGGTGACCGTACTGAGCCAGCTTTGCTTTCTTTTTTTCAAACTGATTGCGCCAAAGACCCGGCATAACAACAGCTAGGCTTTGACCGTGGTCTATTCCGTAAAATGCGGTTAGTTCGTGACCTATGCCGTGCGTTGCCCAGTCTTCGGGAACGCCTCTGCTTATCAATCCGTTCAAGGCCATTGTTGCCGTCCACATAAGGGTTGCGCGAACATCGTAGTTGTTTGGTTGTTCAATTATTATGGGACCTTGCTCTACGAGCGTTGTTAAAATTGATTCTGCCCAGCGGTCTTGCAGAGGTGCATATTCAGGGTAAGTTAAATATTGCTCCATTGTGTGAACAAAAGTATCTACTATGCCGTTTGCCGTTTGCTTTGCCGGCAGGGTATAGGTGGTTTCTGGGTCTAGGATGCTGAACTTAGGGTAAATTAGCGGCGACCATCCGCCGAATTTCTCTTGCGTGGAATCGCGAGAGATAACAAAGTTGGCGTTGCTTTCGGAACCTGTTGCCGGCAGCGTTAGCACGCTTGCCAGAGGCAATGCCTCGTTTGGGGTTTTTGCCTTGCCGCACATAAAGTTCCAAGGGTCTGCTCCGTTGTATTTTGCAGCTAATGCTATAAACTTTGTGCCGTCCAAAACAGAGCCTCCACCTACGGAGAGCAAAAAATTTATTCCTTCTTTTTTTATTATTTCAAGGCTTTTAACGCAAGTCTCGTAGCGAGGGTTTGGCTCTATGCCGCCAAATTCAAAAACAACCCTGCTCCCCAAGGCCTTTTTTGCACTTTCGTAAACGCCATTCTTTTTTATAGAGCCTCCACCATAGGTTAAAAGCACCCTGGAGTCTTGAGGAACTTCCTTTGCAAGCTCAGATATGGTATTTTTGCCAAAAATGAGCTTTGTTGGGTTCAGAAATGAAAAATTGCGCATAGTCTTAATATAGTAAGTAATTTTTGTTTTTTTTGAAAATTCCCCTCTAGGGAGGGGTGCCCGAAGGGATGGGTGGGAAAAATTTTCTATATTTACACTCAAATATGATTTTAGGCAATAAAACAACATATAATGCTAGGGTTTGCACCGCAAGCTCTAAAAATGTTTTTGTTTTTGCCCCCCCCCCCCCCCCCCCTATCGTCTAAAAAACTGCGATTTTTCTTTTCACCCTTCAACATTGAGGTAACACATGAGAAGCAACTTCTCTAAATTCGCATTGGCGGCAACCTTCGGGCTTGCCATGACATTCACATTTTCCTGCTCTGGCGATGACGGCGATGACGATAGCGGCTCGTCTTCGTCAAGAGGTGGCAGTTCTAGTTCTAGAATTAGATCGTCTGGAAGCAGCAGCGACAGCGATGGCGGCAGCTCTAGCTCTAGAACGAAATCGGCTGGGAGTAGCAGCAACAGCGGTGGCGATTCTTGCAAAGATTCTCAGGGACGCGATTATTTTTGCGAGTGGGGTTCGCCTCCTCATATTAGCGATAATCCAGGATGTTATGCAATAAGTCAAGAGAATGAGACACGTTCTTGCTCTACTATGGTTGACGAGTGCAACCGTTATGGGTATTTGTACATTAATTCTACAGTGGCAGCTGGTGAAACTTGCGATGGTACTCCAATCTCGTCTTCGTCTAGGAGTGGTGGTTCGTCTTCGTCTAGTGGTGTCTATATAGAAAAAGGCAACAGCATAACGCATTATAGAACTACGCAAATTGGTAGCCAAACATGGATGGCAGAGAACCTAGACTACAAAGTAGAGGGTAGCACGTGCTATAACAGTGCCTATGACGGTGACGCCTACTGCGCTAAATACGGGCGATTGTATAATTGGGATGCGGCTATGACTGCTTGCCCTTTGGGTTGGCATTTGCCCAGTAACGAGGAATGGTCTGTACTTGTGGATTTTGTAGGTGGCGAACGTGTTGCAGGAGCCAAATTAAAAGCGACCAGCGGTTGGAAAGATAAATGGGGCACCGAGGGCAACGGCACTGATGATTACGAATTTGCGGCTCTGCCGGGCGGTGCTTTAGATAATGTCTCTCACAGTGCCGGCGACACAGGTGTCTGGTGGAGTAGTTCCGAGGACGATTTCGATGATGATATGATCAGCGCCTACGTTTGGACAATGTGGAACGAAGCCGATAAAATCTCCTACCACGAATACCGTCGCACAAGCGGCACAGTCTCCCCCAAGAACTATATGCGTAGCGTTCGTTGTATCCAAAACTAAGGCGTAGCCCGCTGCCTTGGCGGGGGGTGGGTTCGCTATGCAGTTGCTTGGTGTGTTTGTTTGAGGAGATGGTTCTCAATGTCGGCAGCAGTATAGCCTTTTTTTATGAGGGCTAGAATTTCGTTGTCGCGCTTGCTAATACCTATATCAATGCCATCTTCCTTCGCTTCTTCCTGCCACACTTGCTTGGCATCTTCCCAGTTCCATTCAGTAAAAAGCATATTCAAAATCTCCGAAGCGTGCTTCTCTAAGAAATATACTAAAATGTTACGTTCAACACAGCTCTTTATAGCGGCTTCCACGGCTTCTGCCAGCTCCATAGTCTTGCGATTCTTGTTCACCTCCGCTATAAGCTCGTTGTAGCCATTCAAAACAGGACTTTTACTCGCTATCTCCGCATTGCGACCCTTGTTAACGTTATACACATTCGCCACAAGCTCAAGATTGCCATTGCCTTTGGCTTTAAAAGAGTCCGAAAGCCTAAGTTCCTTGAAATCGGGAAACTCGTCTTTGCCGTTGTACAGAACTATGAACTCCGGCGCAGGAATTTTAATCAGCTTCTCCCTGTACAAATCCTTGCCTTTCGTTATTCGCTCGTATTCCCTTCCCAAATACATAAGCATTCTGAGTGGTATGTTGTTATTAATCGAAGACTGGTGCTCAATGAGCACTACAAGCCTGTCGTCCACCACGAAAGCAACATCGTTTAATTGCCCTTTGAATAGGGCATTTGAAAGAGTAACTATCTCTATTTTCGTGTCTGGCGGGTAGTTTTGCCCCGTTACTGCATTGTAAAGTTCCAGTGCGGCAGGTGGCTCGCTGAACAGCAGTGTGAAAACGCTATCCTTGTGATTGCGGTTGACTTTGATATCGGTCATATTTGAATCCTCCATTTTTTTGTTCCTACTTACTTAGACGTAAAAAAACGGGAAAAAAGCCAAAAAAAGTGAATTTTGTAAACATCTGTTGACAAAAATGTGCAGATTTTTGGAAAATCACAGAAAAAAGCCAAAAAATACCACAATTTTAGGAGCCTCGGTGTGAGGCTCTAATGCCGAAAAAAATTCTATATTATTCGCGAACAAAAAAACAAAGGAGGTTTTTGTGAAAAAAATCTTGTTTATGGTCTCGTGCGTGGCTTTGCTTGCCTCGTGCGCTACATCCAAAAGAGTTGATGCTATGGTGGAATCTACTGTAACAGAAGCTATAGTTCTGCATGAATTGGCAAAAGCCAATGGCGCAGAGGTTTCGGTTTCAACAACTAATTTGGTTGCCGATGCGCGAAAGCAAAAAGAAGATGAAAAAAATATAGACGAGGCCTTGCTCAAGGCAAATGAAGCAATTTTGCTATTGCAGATATCTTTGCTTGAGAAAGAGAAGAAGAACATAGAAGACAGTTTGTCAAGAGCAACTGAAACTTTAAGAATTAACCGCACCTTGCTTTCAGAACGCAAGAGTAAATAAGGAGGTTTTATGAAAAAACAAGTACTAGCCATTTTAGCCTGCGCTGCAAGCTTGTCGTTTGCGCAAGCAGTAGTTTCTTCTTTGGATGTCAAAATTCCTTGCCGTGAAGAATTTGACAAAGTATCAAGCCTCCCGCGCGATGCTGCCGCTGCCCGTCTGTATGCCATTGTGAAGACTAGAATTCACGCATTGGAAGAAGTGCAAAAAGATAAGCGCGAAGGAAAGGTATATGAAGAAGACTTGAAGTTATGCGATTTATCTGTAAAACTTTTCAAAATGCATCTTGAACAAACAGCCTTGCTCCAAAGGTACATAGATGCTCAAAGGGAAGTAGCTCAGGTGAAAGACTCTCTGATAAAAGCCCTTGACTCCCAGCTCGGAAATGAGCGCGAGCGCATGGAGCGCATGAACCTCGACAGCAAGAGAGCCCTTGCCGAAAAGGATTATATGTTAGCCAAGCAAAAAGAAGAGGCAGAAAAAAAGCTGGATGCATTGCGCAGCAAAACCATCAGCGTTTACAAAGATGCCAGAGGCACAATTCTTTCAATGAGCGATATTCTGTTTGAATTTGGAAAAGCAGACTTGAAGCCCGAATTGAAAGAAAACCTTGCCGAAATAGGTGGCATACTCAAAAATTTGCTAACCGATGCCACAGTTATCGTTGAAGGTCACACAGACAACGTGGGCAAGCCAGATGCCAATAAAAAATTGAGCGAGCAAAGGGCTGGCGAAGTTGTGAAATACCTAACGACCAGAGGCGTTGACAAAAAACGCTTGAGATCCGTTGGCTATGGCGCAACAAAACCGGTAGCAGACAACAGCACAGACGAAGGCAAAGCAAAAAACCGCAGGGTTGAGCTTGTAATAAAAGATAAGTAGAATGATACTTAGCGAATAAGTACGCATTTTTCTATATTATTCTGGATAGAAAACTCTGGAGGTATGAAAATGCGTACATATTTGCCCAAAATGTTGCTTTTTTTCGCCACTCTTGCATCCATATTCGCGTTTTTCGCTTGTTCTAATCCTAGTCTGGAACAACAAGGAGTTGTCAGTTCAAGCAGTTCCGAACCAAACAAGCCCATTATTAGCAGTAGCAGCAGCGTAGTTGTTGCTTTAAGCAGTTCCACAATAGTGTCCAGTAGTAGCGAAATTGCTTTAAGCAGTTCCGCAATAGAATCCAGCAGCAGCGAAGCTGTTGAATCAAGCGGCTCTGCTGAATCCAGCAGTTCCATAATAGAATCAAGCAGTTCAATAGCAGCATTTAGCAGTAGCTCCGCTAGGCCAAGCAGCAGTTCTGCCAGAGCAAGTAGCAGCTCTGCTAGGTCAAGTAGCTCCGCCAGAGCAAGTAGCAGTTCCGCAAGATTGAGCAGTTCATCTGTCGCGTTGCCAGTAGGCCCGCTCAGTTGCACACGTACAGGCTTGGAATCTGCCGTGAATAGCTATTTGGCAGCTATTGAAGCTGGTGACTACAAAAAGCTGCCTCTCACAAGTGATGCCAAATACTTTGAAAATGACCATGACTCCAAACAGAATTACTCTACTGGCAAATATGATAAAGCGGTTAATTTTGGCGAAGGTCTTTGGAAAACACCTCTCAAAGTGGATTTCCATCGCAATCTTATAGACGTGGATTCTTGTGCCACATTCACAGAAATCATCGTTGCAAATTCCGAGCCTCAATATATCTTTGGTGCTCGTCTCGATGTTACTGGCGATAAAATATCCAAAATCACCCTTGTGCTCACTCAGAAAGGGGACTGGGGCTTCAATGCCAGTAATTATTTAAGGTATTCTAAAGGTGAAGACTGGTCTGAATTGCCTGCTACTGGGCGTAGAACTAGGGAGCAGTTGCGTATAGATTCCTACGCTTATCTCGCATATTTTGACGATTCAACAAAAGTAGATCCAAAACCACCCTGGGCAAAACCGTGTGCGAGGCTTGAGGGAGGAGCATACACAGGAGACGGCGGTTGCAACGTAGGAATTCCTCAGAAAACACCCCTTAAGCCTGTATCTTATCTTGCAGACGTGGATTACGGCATGGTAGTGGTCTTCTTGTATTTCGGAGGCCCCGATTCCCACTGGTTCAGAATTCTGCCAGCAGGCTACCGCTATATCCACACGCTCACCGCGATGAAGCAATCGGATTATCAAGCACCTAGATAATTTTTGACCTTTTTTGAAAAATCTGCACATTTTTGCAAACACTTGTTTGCAAAATTCACTTTTTTTGGCCTTTTTTCCGTTTTTGTACGTCTAAGTAATTAGGAAGACAAAAATGGAGAATATTCTATGAAAGACAATCTGCCAGAGCTACTTTCGCTTGGATTGGACATTAAATATTGCGAAAAATCGGGTTTTGGAACGCCTGCGGGGTATTTGTACGGCTTTGAATTTATCCAATTCAATACCGGATTAATTGAATTTTCCGAGCCTACATAAG
>Ga0268262_10000178_pt1 | contig 82209 bp, 73 predicted proteins | sample TergutNc150P3_FD_190354 | JGI IMG/M metagenome (GOLD analysis project Ga0268262, IMG submission 190354) | Nasutitermes corniger P3 segment gut microbial community from laboratory colony in Florida, USA - Nc150 P3 (SPAdes) (version 2) | ecosystem: Host-associated > Arthropoda: Insects >...
CTTCATCAAACCGATTTTCTCTGGTTACATCATCGTATATATCCAGAGTAACTTGCCGGGCGTTTTCTATATCCGATTCAGATACCGGTCCCCAATACGCTATGTCTTCTTCAAGCATAGATGCCGCGCGTTTCGACAAATTCCTGAAGAAAACATCTTTCACTTCCTTTTTAGCATCTATTAGCGAAATTGCCAGCATTTCCGAATCTAATTCACGCATAATAAGTTGTATTTTTCTGTCGTCAAGTTTGACAAAATCGTCAAATTTAAACGGCTGATACTTTTCCAGCGAGTATTCAACATTGACCGTTATCCTTCTGGCAACAAGTTTATCTTCGCCTGCAAGCGGAAGGCGGTTTACAAAATGACAGAAATGTTTTGCCTCACTGATGCTATTGCAAAGAAATACCGAAACATGGGTCGTCCTCTCATTGTTCTCTCTGGTTATTAATACGATTGTTTTCATTTTTTGCCTCCATTTTTATAATATAACAGATTGGTCTGTCAGGAAATGCCAAAGGGTATTTTTTTGATCTAGCAACCGGTGACAGATCACTGTGTTATATATAATTTAAGCGAGGTAAATAACATTGAAATTTCATGGAAAATGGAAGAAAAACAGTAAAAGATATTGTTCTTATGATGGTGATGACATACTTCTTGCTATGGATATTATCAGTGAAGCGTATGAATATAACATTATAGACTGGAGTACATATAAGAAAGCAATAGGTAAAATCAGAACCAATTTAAACGGCAGTTGGATATTTGAACAGGAAATAGAAAGACGAGTAAAAGATATAAACAATGAATATTTTAATGAATCAAGATATATGACTGAAAATATGGGGGAAATAACCGTTTGTGATTTCTTCGCTACATCCATATACGGAGAATACAATTCAAAAAAAACAAATATAGCGCTTATACAACTTGTCAGTTTTAAGGAAGACTTTGAATATTTTATGAATTTAATTAATCAGTATAGAAAAATACATGAAATAACAAAAAAAGCAATTATTGAAAATTTTAATAATGATAAAGAAATCAAAAGATTTTTTTATTATTATGATTCATTAGGTGAAGAAGAACTATTTGAGTTATTTGGGATTAAGTCTTTTGATGAGTTTGATATAAATAAAGCCGTAGATAAATTGACTTATCCCCGTTTGTATTTTGAAAACGGCGTCGGAGGTAAAAAAATAGAATTTTCAGTCCAGTACTGGGTCTCCGGTAAACCTGATATTGTATTAGCAATTTTTATGGATACTAATTTGAATATTAAGAGTTTTCAAATTGACTAAGCGGAAAATTAATTTTATTTCCTATTACTCCAAGCACTTTATCTCAACTCCCATATACTCCAAAAATTCCTCAATACTCTTCTCCGACTCAAACTCCGCCGCCGCCATCTGCACCAGTTTTCCGCAAGTAAGCGCGTCGTCAAGCGCGTTGTGGGCGTTATAAATAATCCCAAAATTTTCCGCAAGCTCCACAAGCGCGTGAGATTCCAGTTCCGGCCACGCAAGACGCGCCAAATTAAGCGTGCAAAAATACGGTAACTTCGGGATGGAAAGCTCGTACCATTCAAGAACAGCTTTAAGAACTCTCATGTCAAATGACGCGTTATGCGCCGCAAGCATGGTGTCTCCAATAAATCTCTTTATTTCATTTTTCCAAAGGTAACTAAAATCAGGCGCGTCCTTTACGTCATCAACCGTAAGGCCGTGTATTTCCGTAAAATCGGGGCGTATGTACAGATTCGGCGGGCGAATTAACGAATAATATGTGCTTACAGGCTTGTAATTACGGTACTTTACCAAACCTACGGAAATGGCGCTCTGTGGCTTCCCTGTGGCGGTTTCAAAATCAATTGTTATAAAATCATTCATAAGTAAAATGTACCACATTGATCTGTCATAGAGTGATAGAATAAAATCATTTTCATTCCCCAAACCCAATCTTCTTGCCGGTGTTAAGTCCGCTTTGAATCTCATCTTTGCAATACTGTACAAGCGTATCCACACACAGTTCGCTGCCGTTTATTATCGCGTCAACTTCAACCTTGCGCGCTATATTTTCTATCTGTCCGCCTGACAGTTCAAATTTATGCGATAATTCTGACGCATTATCATCCGGCAAATCAGGTAACAGCGAGTTCCAAATGCCTTTTCTGCTTTCCACGCTTGGTTTGTCAAAAGTTATTTTATATAAAAACCTGCGTTCAAAGGCGCTGTCCATGTTTTGAGTTAAATTGGTTGTGGCAATTAATATGCCGGAAAGAGTTTCCATTTCCTGCAGAATAATGTTTTGAATTGTATTTTCCGTTTGATCAACAGCGCGGCTGGAAGAGGTAAACTCTTTTCTTTTACCTATAACCGCGTCGGCTTCGTTAAACAACAGAATAGGAGCAAGTTCGGAATTTTCCACGGCGGTACGATATGTATCAAAAATTTCCTTTATTCTCTTTTCGCTCTCCCCGTACCACATACTTTTTGTTTCAGCTATATCAACCATCATTACATTCCGCTTTGTTTCGCGGGCAATTTGCCATGCGGTTTCCGTTTTTCCTGTTCCCGGCGCACCAGAGAAAAGGCAGGCAAAGCCCTTTCTCATTCCCTTACCGTCAAGCCTGTCCTGTATTTTATGGTAATTATCTTCCTGTAAAAGAGAGTTGAGTTTTCCAATCGCCTCCGTCTCTTTCGCGTTGTAAAACATTTTTTTGGGTTTAATTTTATCAAACAGGATAAGGTTTTTTTGGTAATTACGCTTCTCTATAAGTTCAGATAACAATTCTTTTTTTGCAATATCCGACAATTTCCATGAATCAGAATTGACAAAACCGTCATTATTGGTATACGTGATAAATTTTGATTCAATAAGGGTATGGCGACCGTGAATTAAGCTTGTTTTAACATCGCTAAAAATAAACTTTTCGTCGTATAAAAATTTAATATCGTGCGTTCCGATATTGTCATCATCGTTATTGGCGAATAAATGGCAGAAACAGATTAGAAGAATAAGATTAGATTCATAAAGATTGTAACTCATAATCTTTTTACAAAACAGGAGGTGCATATTTAGATTTATAAGATCTATAATTTCAATCGCCATGGCGTCATAAGTTAATTCATTATTGCATTTTTCCTCAAAAATCCGTTCAAGGATAATGAAGAATTTTGAAATTGACAAATTATCAAGCTTTTCCGGTCTGAACTCATTATTCTTTCTTAGGGAATCACATACGTCACGGGGTACCCTGTAGGTAATACAGTCGCTGCCCCTGCTGCAGCGGATAAGTTTCTTTTTTTCCAGTTCTTCACATTCATTCATGTATTTAAGAATTTTTATTTTACTGCATTTTATGGTTTCGGCTATTTCACTTATCCTGATATTACCGCTGTCGCTCTTTTCCATAAAATGAGAAAACAACACCGCCTGTATGGGGTTTATGCCGAGTTTTTTTGTAACATAATCAAGATGTTTTTTTCCCTCATAAAGGCATCTTTCTATGCCTCTTTTTGTTGAAATTTCAACGATTTTATCAATGTGGTCCATAATGCATTTATCTTTAAAAGATAACTCATTACCGGTCTTCCCTTCAGTGGGAAGTATTTTGTCTTCTTTGAAAGAAAAATTTATTTTCATACCATATTTTTAACATACTGATCTGTCATATAATGATAGATCAGAAAATATTTTAATATTTTTAGGTCTGTCATCTGGTGACAGACCGGATTGTTATATTAATAATAATCTGATAAACTAAAAAATATATAAATTTATGAAAAGGCGGGAACAATATAAGATATGGAACCAGAAGCTAAAATTATTAAGGTAAAGGATTTGTTAAATAATGATTTTCAAATCCCCGTTTATCAGCGTCCATATAAATGGAAAGAAAAGAATGTTAACCAGCTCATTGACGACATTTTATTACATAAAAAAGAAGATAAATCGGCTTATCGTCTAGGCACTCTTGTTATTCATAATGATAACGGTAAGTTAAATATTGTTGACGGGCAACAAAGAACTATAACATTAACTTTGATTTCTTATGCAATAATTCAAGAGCGCAAAGATCTTTTAAAGAAAATATTTATTAATGATAATGAAAGTGAAAATTATTTTCCAAAACCTTTAAACCTTACTTTTACAAGCGATATTACAAAAGCCTATATTCAAAACAATTATAAAGAAATAAAAAGAAGAATTATTAAATTTGACGAGGAAACAATTTCATTCTTTTTTAACAGATGCGAATTAGTCCAGGTTATTCTTTATAATATTTCTGAAGCGTTTCAATTTTTTGATTCTCAAAACGCAAGGGGTAAAGACCTTGAACCTCACGATTTGCTTAAAGCTTTTCATTTGAGGGAAATGAATAATTTATCTACGGAAGAAGAGCAGAAAAAAACCGTTGAAAAATGGGAAACAATGGCGACAGATAAAAGAAGATTGAAGGAACTTTTCGGACTATATCTTTACAGAGTCAGGAACTGGAGTAATGGGTATTCAGCAAAATATTTTACGAAAAATGACGTTGATGTTTTTAAAGGCATAAGCCCGGAAATTAAAGAAGATTATCCGTATGCAAAAATTTTTCGAATCGCTAATTACTATACGGAAGAATATAATAATTCAGTTCATAAAAAAATCAATCAAAACGAATTTGATTATCCTTTTCAAATAGATCAAACAATAATTAACGGCAAACGTTTTTTTGAAATGATTGCGTATTATGATAAAATGATTAACGATATAAAAAGCATTAAAGACGATGAAAAAATATTAGAAACAATAAACAGTTATGACGGACGTTTCAGAAAGGGCGACGCATACATTCGTAATTTATTTAATTGCGGCTTACTCTATTATAAAGATAAATTCGGAGATAAAGACCTTCCAAAAGCAATTGAAAAAATATTTATTTGGGCTTATTCTTTACGGTTAAAATTAACCAGGGTTGGCTTGGATTCCATTGACAATTATGCTTTAGGAATAGATCACGCGCCGTTACAATTATTCAAAACTATTAAAGATGCAATTCATCCAAACGATATTTTAAATATCAAATTATCAACATTGAAAGAAACATTTAAAGAAAATATGTCGAATAAAAAAACAGAAAAAATAGAGGAACTTTTTAAGGAAATGGGGTATTTATGAGCAAAGAAAAAGAAATTGTAAATTACAGCATAGAAGAACTTTTTAGTTCAGATAGTTACGTAATTCCTATTTATCAGCGAAATTACGCCTGGGGCGGAAAAGAAATAACACAATTAATTCGGGATATTGCCGATTATGTTAAAAAAAATAATGGGCAGAATTATTATATCGGGACTTTGATTGTTTGGGAAAGAAAACAAAATAATAAAATTAAATATGAGACTATTGACGGGCAGCAAAGATTGACAACTTTATCTATTCTTTTAAGCTTAATAAAGAAAGAATATACCGATATAGATTTAAAATGGTATAAAGAACTTAATCTGGAATTTTACAGCCGTAAGAGTTCAACAAAAACGCTAATGGATTTGTTCGAGGGAAAAGATACAGACAATAAGGATTGCGACATTTCCATAAATCAAGGATATGAAATTATAAAGGTAGCCCTGCCAAAAATACTTGCGGAAAAAGAAGTAGATATTTCTATTAAGGATTTTTGTTCGTTTCTTTTTAAAAAAGTAAATATTTTACGAGTTTTAGTTCCGGAAGATACGGATTTGAATCATTATTTTGAGATAATGAACAGCCGCGGCGAGCAGTTGGAAAAACATGAATATTTAAAAGGAAAAATGTTAGAGGTGCTTGATGAACGCGACAGGTATGTTTTTAATCTTATTTGGGAAGCCTGTTCAAATATGGAAAGGTACGTTCAATATGGGTTCACTCCAGGACAACGGGATATTGTTTTTGGAGACAGCGATAATGACGGAAATAAATGGAATAGTCTTTCAGATTGGTCAGAAGTATACAAATTATCAAAACCACAGACAGACAGCGAACAATCGACAAAGCCTGTTTCAATAATTGATTTAATCAAGCCGGGCGAAAAGCAATTTTCTATAAGTCAGTCAAATAATACAGAAAGCCCGGAAAGATTTAATACAATAATTGATTTTTCCAATTTTTTATTGCATATTTTGAAAATACAAACCGGTCAAGATATTTCGTTAGATGATAAACAGCTTATTGAACAATTTGAGCCATTTTATAGAGATACTGCTAAAAACAAAGAATTTGTTATAAAATTCGGATACAACCTTTTAAAAGGAAAATTCTTGTTTGATAAATATATCATTAAAAGAGAATTCTTAAATGAGACTAACCGCTGGAGTTTAAAACGGCTAAAATGCTATGAACAACCGAGAAATTCCATAAACTATATAAATTCTTTTGTTGAAGAAGAAAGCAACGATGGTATAAACAGGGAAATATTGCTGTTGTTGTCTATGTTCCATGTTACAACGCCCACTCCGGAATATAAACACTGGTTGTATGCCGCTTTAAAATTTGTTTTTGAAAATTCAGAAAAAGAAGAGTTTCCGCAAAAGTACAAAGAATATCTTGAAGGACTTGCAAAAGCATTTTTGTATGACAGGTTTTTGATAAAAGAACGAAAAGAACAAAAAGATTATCATGAGATAATTTACACAAACAACGGCGTTTCAAAAAATAAAGATATAGACAAAACAAAACTGGATGCCGGAATAAACGTAGACAATTTCATTTTTAATTATCTTGATTATTTGCTTTGGCAGAATTATCAGACGGCGGAAAAGGCATGCTTTACAGGTAAGTTTAAAAACAATAATGAAACTCTAATCCATGATGAAAGAATAGAGCGTTTTGAATACACATTCAGAAGTTCGGTAGAGCATTATTACCCGCAAAATCCAATTGAGGGCAATAAACAAATCGACAGGGAATGGCTGGATAATTTTGGAAATCTTTGTCTAATAAGCAGCAGTAAAAATTCCCGTTTGAGTAATTATATGCCAAACGCAAAAAAAGAACATTATAATAAAAGCCCGACTATTGACAGTATAAAACAGAGAATCATGATGGAATACGAGAAATGGAATATTGAAGAAATTGAGGAACACGGAAACAAAATGAAAGAATTACTGCTATCTTAAATAATTTATCTTTATTTATTGACATACTCCACAAAAATGCTATACTAATTTTGAAATGTATATGCACTTGATACTTGCAAACAGTCCTAATCCGATACTGCTTTTTAACAGCGGCGGCGAATTGGCTTATGTAAGCGATTCCTTCTTCCGTCATTATAAAAAATGCGAGAAGGATAAAATTTTGGGAAAAGAAATCCATGAACTGTTTGCTCCTATTGTCAGCGAGAAATCCCTGAAAGAGATCCGCGGCATATATGCAAAAGCCATTCTTGACAAACAAATGTATAAGACCGTACAGGAAATTGATTTTGACGATCGTGAATATTCAAGATATTTTGAGATACAAATAACGCCTATGCTTAATATGGAAACTTTTGAAGGCGTAATCGTGTTTCTATTCGATATGACAGAAAACGTCAGGGCGCGTCTAAATGCCGAATATGCCCGCGAACTTGCGGAACAGTCTTCGCGTTCAAAATCCAATTTCCTGGCTAAAATGAGCCATGAAATCCGCACGCCGATGAACGCAATCCTAGGCATGACGGAACTTGCACTGCGTGAAGATTTATCACACGCCGCGGAGAATCACATACTTACCATTAAACATGCGGGAATGACGCTGTTATCCATTATAAATGATATTCTTGACTTTTCCAAAATTGAAGCCGGAAAACTGGAAATCATTCCTATAGACTATTCGTTCTCCTCTTTGGCAAATGACGTTATCAATATAATTAAAACCAGGGTTTTTGAATCGCGCTTGCGGTTTGTGGCATATTTAGACAGTAACATTCCAAATGTGCTGTTCGGCGATCCAAGCAGAATCCGTCAGATAATGTTAAATCTTCTAAGCAATGCCGTTAAATACACTGATAACGGTTTTATCTCATTATCAATAAGAGGCGAAGCAATAGATAACGATAATGTTAACATTATAATAGAAGTTACCGACAGCGGGAGGGGAATAAAACAGGAAGAAATAAATAAATTATTTACCGAATTTACAAGATTTGACGCAGAGAGAAACAAAAATATTGAAGGAACGGGGCTTGGGCTTGTTATTTGCCGAAGTCTTACCACAGCCATGGGCGGACAAATTAAGGTACTGTCTGACTATGGCATAGGCAGCACCTTTACGGTAACGCTGCCGCAAAAAATCCGCCATAACAAAAAATTGGCGGTTATAAATGAACCGGAAAAAAAGAAGATTCTTGTCTTTGAGCGGCGCGAAATATACGCCTCTTCCATTGCTAAAACCATGGATAATCTTGGCGTTAACTACAAGATTGCGTCAAATACGTCAGATTTTCTTGACAGTCTTTTGAGCAATGATTATTCTTTTGTTCTTTTAACATCCGCTTTGTATGAAGAAATCAGAGGAAAATATTCGGATCTTAATTCAAATATTAAATTAGCGGTAATTTGCGAATTTGGAGAAGTAATTACAGACAAGAATATCAGTTCTCTTGTCATACCGATTTATTCCATATCGGTCGCTAACTTTTTAAATGGTATCTCCGATAGTTATACCGGTTACTTAAAAAAAGAAACAATCCCAAATATTATCGCGCCGGAAGCAAAAATTCTGGTTGTAGATGATATTAATACAAATTTGGAAGTAGCCAAGGGATTTTTACAGCCTTATAAGGTACAGGTTAAAACATGTAATAGCGGCATTGAAGCAATTGAAGAAATAATATTGACAAGATACGATTTGGTATTAATGGATCAAATGATGCCTAAAATGGGCGGCATTGAAGCAGTGGCAAATATCAGGGCGTTGAAAAGCGAAGATTCTTTCTATAAAAACATACCTATTGTAGCGCTCACTGCCGACGCTGTTTTTGGCACAAGGGAAATGCTTTTAAATAACGGTTTCGATGATTTTTTATCAAAACCTATTGATACAGGCAAACTGGCAGCAATTCTTGAGAAATGGATTCCTAAGGAAAAGCAGAAAATTCCGTCGCCGGATGACTATGAAGATACTGTTTCCAAAGAAATTGAAAAGCCAAAAAAAATTGAAATTGACGGGGTAAACACGAAAAAAGGCATGGCTTCGACCGGCGGAAATATGAAAAGCTACTTGAATCTGCTTTCCACATTTCACATGGACGGGACCTCAAAACTACAAGAAATAAAAACATGCATTGAGACCGACAATATACCTTTGTATGTTACTCATGTCCATGCGTTAAAAAGCGCCTGCAGGAGCATAGGAGCCATTGAACTGTCTGAAGCCGCAGCCTCGCTGGAGGCGGCGGGAAAGAAAGAAGATTTATCCTATATTAATGACAAAAACGCCGCATTTGTATTAAATTTAGAAACAATTCTTAATAATATCAATATTGCGCTAATAGAAGAGGCAAAGGAAAGCCAAAAAAACCAAATAGACAAAAATTTGCTAAAGGAGGAACTTTTCAAGCTAAAAACAGCGCTTATTGATTTTGATTATTTTAAGATAGAAGACATTGTCGAAAAACTGCAGGATTACACACAAGCTGTGGACATTGGCAATATTATTAAGACTATACTGAAGAATATACTTATAGGAGAATATGAAGAAACCGTATCAATGACAGATGCTCTTTTGCAGGAACTGGACAAAAGTTAATAATTGGGTTTTATTCCGTAAATTAACGAGGGAACTTGCATTTTTATTTTGAATAGTTTATTATTTATTTTGTCTATTTTGGACAAATATATTAACATGGGATTTTTATGGACAATTTGAAACAGCAAATTAAAGAACTAATAATCAACGCCCTGGAACTTGAGGATGTTAAACCGGAAAATATTGTCGATTCAGAGCCTCTTTTTGGGGCGGGTTTGGGGCTTGATTCCATAGATGCTCTGGAACTGGGCGTAGCGCTGAAAAAGAAATTCGGCGTAAAATTCTCCGCGGAAAATGCGGATAATAAAAAACATTTTGCCTCTGTAGACGCCCTGGCAGCGTACATTGAAACTGCGGGAGGAGCGGCATGACCCGGGAAGATATTTTACATAAATTACAGGACATACTTTCTGAAGAATTCGAAATAGAGAAGGACGCCATTGTTCCGGAGGCAAAACTCTATAATGACCTTGAGTTGGATTCCATTGACGCGGTAGACCTTCTTGTAAAAATGAAGGGATTTATACCGGGAAAAATCGACCCTGAATCGTTCAAAAAAGCCGTCACCATTCAGGATGTAGTAGAATTACTATATCCGTTGATTCAAAAGACCTGATGGCCTCCAAGCTCCGAAATATATCCAAAGTTCTTTTCTTTTTTGCCGCCGCGCTTTATCCGGCGTTGATTTTTTATTTTCTGGTAATCCGAAAAATTCCGATACGGATGTTTTCACTTTTTGTTATCGCTTTTGCCCTTATTATCTTTATTACCGTAACATCCGGAAAAAAGGCAACCAAAGGAATTTCATTTTTTTGGAATTCCGTCATGCTTTTGGTGTTGGGAGGACTATGCCTTATTCTCAATTCCTCCATAATTTTAAAATTCTACCCCCTGCTGATGAATATTCTGTTCCTGATAACCTTTGGCAGCACCCTGTTTTCCCCCCCCAGCATGATCTTCCGTTTTGCCACAATGCAGGACAGAACCATTAAAGGCTCCTTGAATGAAAAAAGAATCACCGCCTACTGCCATAAAGTAACGTATGTTTGGTGCGGATTTTTTATCTTTAACGGGGGTATTGCCGCCTGTACGATTTTTTCAGGTTCTGACATATTGTGGTCTGTTTATAACGGCTTAATTTCATATATACTGATTGGAGTCCTCTTTGCGGGGGAATTCATGGTACGAAAAATGGTACAGAAAAATATGCCCCAAAGCATTCCGCTTTCGGCGTTTAAAAATAATTCCCGGCCTCGCTCTGCAATTCTGTGTTACGAAGGCAAATGGAGCGATGGCATATACAAGACATGGGGGGATTTTCTTGAAGGTACAAGCGAACTGCGCCGTATAATAAACGCGCAAAAAGGCGAAAAATGGCTGCTCAACTGCGAGGACTGCTGGTACTTTCTTTTGGCTCTTACCGCCCTGCTCCAGTGCAAAAAAGAGATACTTTTAAGCGCCAATGTAAGTCCCGCTTATATCGAAGAAATTCGCAGCAGTGCGGCAAACGGCATGGCGCAAAGTATGGTTCCTTTCCTTACCGACCAAATTTTTCCCGAAGGAGAAAGCCCGCAAAATATTTTCCACATTCCTTCGCTGCTCAATGCCCAGCAAAAAACTGAAACGCCGGCGGAAGAAGTACCCGCGATTAACGCTGATGAAACGTCTATCATCATGTATACGTCCGGGAGTACCGGAAAACCAAAAGCAGTGCAACAGAGGCTTACGGAATTCGAGGCTGACAACCGTTTTATAATTTCTAAATGGGGCGATGAATTCCTTAAACGTAAATTATGTTCAACGGTAAGCCAACATCATATTTATGGATTTTTATTTTCCATACTTTTACCTTTTACTTTGGGAGCGCCATTACGAAGAAGACGGATAGAATTTCCCGAGGAGATAGAAAAATTATCCGATACGGAGTACATGCTAATTACGGTGCCTGCCTTCCTTAAACGGGCGGTGGAAATGGAAAGTCCATCCGTCCTTAATTTGAAATCTCCATGGATATTCACTTCCGGCGGCGCCCTTAAATTTGAAACTGCAAAAAAAACCAACGAAGTTTTCGGCTTCTGGCCTGTGGAAGTTTACGGCAGCACGGAAACTTCCGGCATAGCGTGGAGGCAGTCCGTTAACGGTCAGGAATGGACGGTCTTTGACAATGCTAAGATCAGTCAAAATCAGGACGGCTGCCTGATTATCTGTTCGCCTTACATCAAAGACCCGGCAGGTTTTGAAACCGCCGATATGGTAGAAATATTTGAAGACGGACGCTTCCTGCTCAAGGGACGCATTGATTCAGTGGTTAAAATTGAAGAGAAGCGAATCTCTTTTCCTGAAATAGAAAACCGCATTTTACAATCCGGCCTTGTATCCGACGTATGCGTAATCTCCCTTGAAGACAAGCGCCAGTACCTTGCGGCGGCAGTGGTCTTTAACAACAAGGGAAAGGAGCGCTTTGACGGACTTGAGAAACTAGAAATAAATAATTTTTGGAGGGAGTACCTTCTTCAATATTTTGAGAACATAGTAATTCCGAAAAAGTGGCGTTACCCTGAACTGCTGCCCATGGACGCGCAAGGTAAAAAAAAGAAAGAAGATATTCTGCTTCTGTTTTCCGGCGAAGAGACGGCGGCAGAAAGATGCAATTCCAAAAGCGCTTCTTCTACAGGCGAAGGTTTTAAAATTGACAATGAAAAAATTATTGAAAAAACCGAAAATTCCGTTATTCTGGAATTTTCCATTCCCGATGCCAGCCCGTATTTCGACGGTCATTTTCCAGGATTCCCAATCCTTCCTGCGGTAGCCCAGACAGAATTGGTTGTTTATTTTGCTACGCGGTATCTTGGATCGATTATCAATCCTTCAGAAATAAAACGCGTAAAGTTTACCAATTTTATCCAGCCTGACGCGCCGCTACTCCTTAAACTTTCAAAAAAAGAAAAAACAGTTTCTTTTATTTTCAGTTCATCTAAAGACGAAACCGTATATTCATCGGGAACAATAATTACGGGGGATAAATGAAACAGGGTTTTCTTATCCCCGTATACAGGCATGGTATAACGGCTTGTTCGCTTGCCAAACAACTTGCGTCTACAGGGCTGCCGGTAATAGTAGTGGACGACGGCAACGACGCGGAAACTCAAGCGCTGCTTGCGGAATGCGCCGCTAAAACGCCGGGTGTTGCTCTGATAAGACTGAAAAAAAACAGCGGCAAGGGAGCGGCAATGGCAAAAGGTTTTGAAAAAGCGGCGGAATTGGGTCTGACCCATGCGCTTCAGGTTGACGCAGACGGACAGCATGACATAGGGAAGGCGGCCTTCTTTCTTGAGGAGTCAGCCAATCATCCTGATATGATCGTCTGCGGATACCCTGAATTTGATGAAACCGCCCCAAGAGGAAGGGTAAACGGACGGAAGATTTCCAATTTTTGGGCGGCTGTAGTTACGCTCTCAACCGAGCTAAAGGACGTGCTGTGCGGCTTTAGGGTGTATCCGGTGGACGCTTCATTGCGCATAACGCGGAATCCTTTTCTGGACAAGCGCATGGGCATTGACGCTGAAATTCTGGTGCGCCTGTACTGGAAAAAAGTATTTCCGGTATTTCACCCAATAAAAGTAAGTTACCCCGCAGACGGGGTTTCCAATTTCCGCATGGTAAGGGATAATATCCGCATAAGCCTGATGTTCAGCCGGTTGTGTGTTGGTATGATCCTGCGCCTGCCTCTGCTGATTGCCGGGAAAATCAAGCGCGAAAAAAAATGATCAGGAAAGAGCGGCAATGAAAAAAACGGAAGAGACTCCCCTGCACTGGTCGCAGCACAAGGAAAAAGCCGCGGGGTATTGGCACATAAAACTCATGCTGATTTTATTCAGGTTGTTTCCGATTGTCATCCTGCGCATTATTGCGTTTCCTGTCGGCTTTTTTTATTTTCTTTTTTCAAAAAAAGCAAGGGCAGAGTCAAGGCGTTTTTTACAAAAAGCCGCCCAATTTGTTACACGACATGACCTGGCGCAAAAATGCCGTTCTCCTTTTGGCCCATTAAGGCATATTATTTCCTTCTCCCTTACTCTGGTGGAAAAAATTGAGTCATGGGGAGGGAAGTTTCAGTTTAAAAACGTTCATTTTCAAGATGATGCTATAAAAGAACTAATAGGCGATTTGGAAAACGGTAAGGGGGTTTTTTTAATTACTTCCCATCTGGGGAATATTGAACTTTTAAGGGGGCTTGCAAGTTTCAACCGGACAGGCGTGTCGCACAAAACTCCGATAACCGCCTTTATTGATACAAAGGTCAGCGAAAAATTTACCCGTATGCTTAAGGAACTGAATCCCCAATCGGTCTTTGACATTATCAACGCCGGTGAAATAGGTCCGCATACGGCGATCATACTGGAGGAAAAACTTGCAAAGGGAGAGATGGTGACCATTGCCGGAGACAGAACTGCCGCCGGTAACGCCAACGGTTCCGTGGAAAAACTTATGATCTCTTTTTTGGGGGAAAAAGCGCCTTTTTCGCCGGGAATTTTTTATATGGCGGTTTTAATGAAAGCGCCTGTTTATTTTGTTTTTGCCCTGCGCCGAGGGGATCTGTCCATAAAGCCGGAATATGATATGCATGTGCATAAAGGCATGCTTTCCTTTGAATGTTCCAGAAAGGAGAGGTTTACTCAAAGTACCCTCCTTGCCCGCTCCTTTGCCTCTTTACTTGAAAACTACTGTAACCAAAGCCCTTTTCAATGGTATAATTTTTATGATTTCTGGTATAAAGAGGCTTGATAATGGTATCTAAAGAAAACAATGGTCCCTACAATATTTACGCAGAAGCGGAAATTACCGTCGAGTTTTATGATCTCGATCCTTTAAAGGTTGTATGGCACGGGAATTATATCAACTATTTTGAAGTTGGCCGCCGCGCACTTCTGGAAAAAATAGGCTACAGTTATGAAGAAATGGAAAAATCAGGTTATGCCTTTCCTGTAATCGAAGTTTCCGCAAAATACATGGGGTGGCTTAAGTTTAAAGACCGCGCGCGGATAAAGGCAATTCTTATGGAATATGAAAACCGCCTGATGATACGGTATGAAATTCGCAATGCAGAAACAGGGACGCTTACCACCAAAGGATCCAGCACTCAAATGGCTTTTGATATTAAGAACAATGAATCATGCTTTGTGTGTCCCTCAGTATTAATAAAAAAAGTAGAAGACTATATTGCGGGAGAAGCGCAATGAAGCGTACCGCCGTCCTTGTGTTATTTTTTTGTACTGCGGGATTATGGGCGCAAACCGCAACGGAAGAAATTTTCCGCCATCCTTTAGAATCCAAAACCACGGAAGCTTTTAAAACAACTTGTTCGCGCCTTGCGGAACATCCTGTGGTACTGGGAAATTTTGAACAGGAAAAAACTTTAAGCAGGCTTAAACGCACTTTAAAATCATCGGGTAATTTTATAATTGCATCCGGCTTGGGTATGGTATGGGACACCGTTAAACCGTTCGCTTCTACTCTCGCCCTGGGGAAAGATTACCTGATACAATCAAGGCCGGGCGGACAAAAAACAGTTTTAAGCGCACAGGGGAACGAAACTTTTTTACGCATGGCGGAAGTTATAAGCGCGGTATTTTCCGGCGACAGCCAGGGGCTGATGGATAATTTTAATATCTTTTATGTCGGCAGTCCCGCCGCATGGGAGTTGGGGCTTAGCCCCAAGAACACGGCTATAGGTTCTTTTGCGGAAAAGATCATAATGAAAGGAGATACGGCAATCAGATCTATTATCATATACGAGCAGAACGGAGATACTATACAGTATTTTTTATCAAATCACCGTTACTCTGCGGAATTGAATGCCAATGAAAAAGTTCTTTTCGCTTTACCGTAACATATCCCCCTTGTGGCTGTGGCTCGCCGTTCACATAACCATTCCCATGCTTCTCTTGCTTTCTGTCTTTGTTACAGGACCAGTACGCATAAATACCATGCTGTTTGATATGCTCCCCCGCTCCAGCCAATCCAGGGCGGTAATGGAAGCGGATATGATCCTTGGGGAAAAAATAGGACGGGAACTTATTATACTTGCCGCCGCGCCTGATTTTGAAAACGCCAAGAAAGGCGCGCAAATGTTATTTGCGGAATTTGATCATTCGCCTGATTTTGAAAAAATTTCCCTGTACTTTGATTCCACCGTAATGGCGGAGTTTAGCCGTTATCTTTACGATTACCGTTTTGTTATCGCCGGAAAGGAAACGCTTGACTTGCTGGAAAACGGCGGAGCGGAAGAAATAGCGCAGGACGCGCTTGCATCCGCCTACGGCGCATTTAATTTTATTCCCCTGACTAATATAGAAAGCGATCCCTTTCTTCTTGCTGAACGGCGGATGGGCGAATTCCTGTCATCTTCCCTGCTTGCGGGAGGCAGCCTCAGTATCAGGGAAGATGTCCTTGCCGCAGATAAAGAAGGAACATGGTATGTATTGCTCCGTTTAATTCTCGCGCCGCAAGCGGCTTCTTTGAGAGCGGAACAGAACGCGGTGGGAAAAATTTATACAATCGCGCCTGAAATAAAAAAATCAATACCGGGGCTGGAATTTTATTTTTCAGGAATCCCCTTCCACAGTTACGAAAGTTCTTCCGGCGCACAGAGGGAAATCTCAGTTATTAGTACGATTACGCTTATCATAATACTGATTGTGTTTCTGTATTCCTTCCGATCTGTTTTACCGGTTTTATCTTCCATTTTGGCGGTTGGAGTTTCATTGGGTATAGCCGCCGCCGCCGCGCTTTTGGTTTTCAGGGAGATTCACATTATCACTTTTGTTTTTGGAACCACCCTTATCGGAACCTGCGTAGATTACTCGGTTCATTTTTTTGTTCACTGGAAGGGGAACCCGTCTTTGAAAAACGGCGCGGAAATTCGCCGTTCCATTTCAAAAAGCGTTATCATGAGTTTTATTTCTACGGAAATTTGCTTTTGCGTTTTCCTGTTTGCGCCGTTTCCAATCCTGAAACAGTTTGCCGTCTTTTCCATAGCGGGACTTCTCAGTTCTTTTCTCACCTGCTTCTGTATTTACCCCCGCCTGAAAATACCTGAGGAAAACAAAAGAAATTTCCAGCTTTTTAAAAGCAAGCTTTTTCTCCGTCTTAAAAACTTGTCTTTACCGCGTATCGCAAGACCCGCTTTTGCCGCCGCCCTGTTCCTTATCGCAGTATTGCTTCTTGTTTTTAACTTTTCATCCGTAAAAATAGAAAATAACCTTTCATCACTTTACACAATGTCCGCATCCATGATGGAGTCTGAAATAAGGGCGGCGCAGGTTTTGGATTACGGTTCATCGGGTTGGTACTTTATTGTAGCGGGATCAAGCGCCGAAGAAACGCTGGAGAACGAGGAAGCTCTTGTAACATATTTGGAAGAAGAAATTCTCCGCGGTAACCTTGGCTCTTTTATTGGAACTTCGGTTTTTGTCCCTTCAATAAAAAAGCAGAAAGAAACATACGACGCCATGAAAGCCCTGCTCCCCCTGGTTCCCGCTCAATTTGAAAACTTAAGCTTTCCGCAAAGTTATGTGCAAACTTTTGAAAACGAATTCGCCTCGGCGCAATATTGTCTTCCGGAAGACGCAAACGCTCTTTCCATTACTGATATTTCAAAACTGTGGATAGGAGAGAAAAACGGAAAATATTACTCCTGTGTTCTTCCCCTCAAACCAAAAGATGAGGCAATCTTCAGGGCTGTCGCAGAAGAATTAGACTACGTTTATTTTGTAAACAAGGCAAAAGATATAGGACGCGATTTGGATACTCTAACAAAGACCATGCTGTTATTTTTCCTTGCCGCCTACCTTGTCATATCTGTCGTAGTCTTTGTGGTATATCCCAGGGCAGACGGCATAAAAATATGCGCAATACCTCTGCTGCTTGTTCTATCCGTTCTGGCTGTGTTGGCAGTCAGCAAAATTCCCCTTGGTTTTTTCTCAGTCGCGGCTCTTGTTCTTGTTTTCGGTTTAGGGCTGGACTATATCTTTTATATGACGGGAAAAAAACAAAGAGAGGAAAAACCGCTTACATCACTTGCTGTAGTTTTATCGTTTTTAACTACCCTTCTCTCTTTTGGCGCATTAGTGTTAAGCAGTTTTACGCCGACTCATATTTTTGGACTCACCGTTTCAGCGGGACTCGGCGCGGCGTTTATTTTCGCGATGATTCTACAGGCTTCCAAAAAATCCTGAGAAAACCAACGTATTTCAGGTTGACGCCCTTCTCCCCCTCCAAGAGCCGTTGCTGCTATATAATGTTCATTGGCGGAGCCTGTAAGTTCGTAAAGGTTGAATGAGATTTGGTCAAAACTGGTATTAAGAAGAGAGCCTTCGCCGGAAACAAAGGACGGAACACAAGCCATATCAAACACCGAAAGTCCCCGGAGTTTTAAAAAACATTCTTTTAACGTCCAAATTTGGTAAAACCGCGTTCCGTCAGGGCGGCTGTCTGACTCAATATATTTTCTTTCCGGTATGGTGAAAAATTCCTGCGCTATTTCCCTTGCCTTTTTACGGGGACGCACAAACTCAACATCACAACCGGTACGCAGGTTTTTGCCCCTGACCAAAGAAACCGCAGTTAAAGCTCCGGAATGGGAAATGCTGAAATCCGTGTCACAGCCCGGAAAAAAGGGGCGCCCCGACGCTTCTTTGGCAATATCATCTTCCGTAATTGGTCTTTCTTCGCATAGGGATAAAATGCGTCTTGCTTCGGTACTTAAAAGTTTACGGCGTTCTAATCTTTTTTGTTGGTTATTAAGATTGTTTGACAAAACTGACAGATTTAGATAGTATGACATAGCGTTAAATGTTGGGTACTTTTTTGAATAAAACAAAAACTGCCATAATTTTTGTCCTCTTTTGTTGTTCCTGTGTCTCAAAAGTTCCAACCAAGGGAAACAGGGTTTTTGTCTACCTTACAGGCAGTTCAAAATACTTTTTACTGCCCTGTGGGGACATTGAAAATCCCCTGGACTCAGCGCAGCGAATTTCCGCATCCTGGCAGGGTAATGATTATTCTTTCAACGCCTGGGTAAAAGCGGATGAAACAGGGATGGAAATGACACTTTTGAATGAACTCGGCGTAAGCATGGGAGAACTTTCCTGCCGGAACGGGCTTGTGTCTTTCTCATCTTCAATTTTTCCCAAGTCCCTTAAACCAGAATATATTGTAGCCGATTTTCAACTCTGTTTCTACAATACTGCCGCGCTCAGTAATGCCCTGAAAAACTGCGGACTTATACTTGAAAACACGGGGAACATTCGCCGTATTTTTAAGGGGAAAACCCTTATTATAGAAATTGAAAAAAATCAAAATGCCGTAAAACTGGTTAATCATTTACGGGGATACACATATACTTTGGAAGGTAATTTCGAGTGAAAAAAAGGATTTGGCTGTCAGAGCCGGGGCTTATTTGCTGCGCCGGAAAAAGCAGAAATGAATTGTACGACTCCTGTCTGACCGGTTTTCAGGGCGGATTGGTAATGCGTGAATTGCCGTCTGCAAACGGGAAATTCCCCGTAGGACTAATTACCGCAGAACTGCCCAAAGTCAGCGCACTGCCTGAATCGTTAGTTAAAGAACCGCCTGTCTTTGCGACAGATACCAGAATTATCCGCATTATTAACGCGGCTTTGGAACAGATAAGACCCAATATAGAAAAAGCCGTTTCCAAATACGGTCCTGAAAAAATAGGGGTCTGCCTGGGTTCCTGCGACAACGGTTCTGAAGGATCGCTTTTGGCTCATCAGGCGCTGCTTGCTAAAAACGCTTTCCCGCAGGATTACAATCTCCACTTTCAGAGCGCGTCATTTCCTGCAGAATTTATTTCCCTAAAATTCGGTCTTTGCGGCCATGTGTTTACCTGCGCTACGGCATGCGCTTCCGGAGCAAGCGCCATTATTCGCGGGGCGGAATTAATACGCGCCGGTCTGTGCGACGCTGTTATTGCCGGCGGCGCGGATATTATCTCTGATACTGTCTTTGCCGGATTTCATGCCCTTGAAGCAATTTCGGACAGCCTTACCAACCCATTCAGTAAAAACAGAAAGGGAATCAACCTTGGCGAAGGGGCGGCGTTTTTTATTCTTGAAGCGGAAGAAAATTCCCCCGTTGAATTGTTGGGCGCGGGAGAAAGCGCCGACGCTTATCACATGACCGCTCCCGGAACAGACGGAGCAGGACCGGCTAAAGCTATGAAAGCCGCGCTTGTTGAAGCGGAATTAAAAGCGCAACAAATCGGCTACATCAACCTTCACGGCACCGGCACTGAGCTTAACGACAAAACCGAAGCTCTCGCCATGAAAGCGGTGTTTGACGAGGCGCCCCCCATAAGTTCAACCAAGCCAATCACAGGGCATACTCTTGGCGCGGCGGGGGCTTTGGAAGCGGCAATCTGCTGGATGATACTGACAGAAAAAAGGGGGCTTCCTGTTCATTGCTGGGACGGCGTTAGGGATGAGGAAATTCCCGTTTTCCCCGTCGGGGGAGACGGTCAGAAAACCCCGTCAATATGTATGAGCAATAGTTTTGCTTTCGGCGGATGCAATGTCAGTTTAATCCTTGGAAGGAGATAGTTGTTGATCGAGAAAGAAGAATTACAAACATTAATCCCCCATAAAGGAAAAATGATGCTCCTTAGCAGGGTAATTGAATATGATATTGAACATAGTATCCGTGCGGAATATGATATTAATAAGGACTGTCTTTTTTACGATCATAATTTAGACGGTGTGCCCGCATGGGTAGGTTTTGAATTTATGGCACAGGCAATTTCGGCTCTTACTGGAATCAGAAACAGGGAAAGAGGGAATAAGCCAAAGATGGGGTTTATTTTGAGCATCCCGTGCATGCGAATGGAAATTCCCCTGTTTAAGAACGGCAGTTCCGTAGAGGTACGCGCAAGAGAAACTGATTGCACGGATATGATTTATACTTTTGAAGTAGAAGCCTTTTTGAAAGACAGAAAAGTTATGGAAGGAAAATTGATGGTTATGGAAATTAGTGATGAAAAATTCAAAAGCCTGACCGGGGAGTTGATTTAAAGTGAACCAGGAAAAAAAAGTTCTTATAACAGGAGCAAGCAGGGGCATAGGACGCGCCATTGCCCTTGCCGTATCCGATGCCGGGTATCAGGTAACGGCTCATTATCATAAAGGGAAAGAAGCCGCGGAATCGCTGCAAAATGAAATTCTGCAAAAAGGCGGAAGCGTCGAACTTATCCAATTTGACATTAGCAACAGAGAAGAGTGTCAGGAAAAACTGGAACAATGGTCGGAAAAAAACGGCGCATTTTGGGGAATTATCTGCAATGCCGGAATTACAGCCGACGATTCATTTCCCGGCATGAGCGGGGAAAATTGGGACTCTGTTCTTCGCACAGATCTTGACAGTTTTTATAACGTACTTCATCCTCTTACAATGCCGCTATGCCGCAAAAAACGCGGGCGTATCATTACCATTTCTTCGGTATCGGGGCTAATGGGGAACCGGGGACAGGTAAATTACAGCGCCGCCAAAGCCGGTATTATCGGCGCGACAAAAGCCCTGGCGGTGGAGCTTGCAAGCCGTTCCATAACGGTAAACTGTATCGCGCCGGGCGTTATCGAAACTGAAATGATCCGTAATATGCCAATGGACATAGTTCTTCCGTCAATTCCCATGGGCCGTATCGGAAAACCGGAAGAAGTCGCGGCTCTGGTTGTGTTTCTTCTTTCAGAGTCGGCTTCGTATATAACGCGGCAGGTAATTTCGGTAAATGGGGGAATGGTATAATGAAAAAACGCGTGGTTATTACCGGCGGTTCTATAGTCAGCGCATTGGGCAGCGAATGGCCGGAAATATTGGCAAAGCTCAAAGCGGGAAAGAACTGCGTCCGTAGAATGGATGAATGGGACAGGTATACCCGCATGAATACCAGGCTTGCCGCTCCCGTTGATTTTACCATGCCCGATTATCCGCGTAAAAAGATCAGAGGGCTTGGCAGGGTCGCGCAGCTTGCGCTGGTTTCCGCGGACAAGGCGTTGGCTCATGCCGGAATAAACGCGGACGATCCTGAACTTAAAAACGGACGATGCGGCGTCGCCTTTGGTTCATCCATGGGCAGTATTGATTCCCTAATGGATTTCTACAGTATGCTTGTTCTAAATGATCTGACCAACATGAGCGCCACAACCTACATTAAGGCAATGCCCCAAACCTGCGCCGCAAACATCGGCGTATTTTTCGGCCTGACAGGAAGAATTATTACAACCAACACCGCCTGCACGTCAGGCAGTCAGGCGATTGGTTTTGCTTACGAAGCCATAAAGCAGGGTATTCAGGACATTATGCTGGCTGGCGGCGCGGAAGAATTAAGCGCCGCTGACGCCGCAGTCTTTGACACCCTATTTGCGGCAAGTTCCAAAAATGACAGCCCCGAAAAAACTCCGGCAGCTTATGACAAGAACCGCGACGGTCTTGTTATCGGCGAAGGGGCGGGAACGCTGATTTTAGAAGAATACGAACATGCGGTAAAACGCGGAGCAAAAATAATTGCCGAAATTGCAGGATTCGGAACCAATACCGACGGCACCCACATTACCCAGCCTAATCGTCCCACCATGGGTATCGCCATGAAGCTTGCGCTGCAAGACGCTGAGTTAGATCCGGCTTCCATTTCCTATGTGAATACCCACGGAACCGCCACCGATACGGGCGACATTGCGGAAAGCTGGGCTACGGCGGATATTTTTCAAAGACCCGTTCCCGCAAGCACATTAAAGAGTTACATAGGCCATACTTTGGGAGCATGCGGAGTTATTGAAGCGTGGATTGCCATTAACATGATGAAAGAAAAATGGTTCTGTCCCAACCTTAACCTTGAAGAACTTGACCCGCGCTGCGGACCGCTTGATTATATCACAGGAAACGGAAGGGAGATTGACGGGGAATATATCATGTCCAATAATTTCGCGTTTGGCGGAGTTAATACTTCGCTTATATTCAGGAATATGTTATGAGTAAAGAAATATTTGAGATTGGCAAAGACCGGCTTGATATTGAAACGCTTGTCGCCGCGGCAAAAAAACAAATTGAAGTACGTTTGTGCGGCAGCGCCGAATTTGAAGCAAAAATTAAAAAAGGCGCGGCTTTTCTTGATCAGGCTTTGACCCAGCACGGCGGAATCTACGGCGTTACCACAGGTTACGGCGATTCATGTTCAGAGACAGTCAAACAGGAACAATACAGAGAATTGCCGATTAATTTAACGCGGTTCCACGGCTGCGGCATGGGAGATTATTTTGACAATGAAACAGTCAGGGCATTGATGATCGTAAGACTCAATACCCTTGCAATGGGTTATTCCGGCGTAAGCATGGAACTTCTGCGTTATATTGAATTTTTTATAGAACATGACATTCTGCCCCTTGTTCCGCAGGAAGGCTCTGTAGGCGCGTCAGGCGATCTCACTCCCCTTTCATACCTTGCGGGCGCATTAATCGGAGAGCGGCAAGTCTGCTATCAGGGCAAAGTCCGCTCTTCCGCCGAAACGCTTAAAGAACTTGGAAAGGCTCCCTATCAATTCCGTCCCAAAGAAGCCATCGCCATAATGAACGGAACCGCGGTAATGAACGCCGTCGCCGCTCTCGCTTTTTACGACGCTGAATATCTTTCCGATCTTTCCTGCCGCATAACCGCTATGAATTCCATCGCCCTCAAAGGCAACGCTTATCATTTTAACAAACGGGTTTTTGAGTTAAAGCCCCATTCGGGACAGGCCTTAGCCGCTGAAAAAATACGCACAAGTCTGCCGGAAGAAAATCAGGGCGCGCTTGCCGCCCCTGCGCGAATTCAAGACCCTTATTCTATCCGCTGCGCCCCGCATATAATCGGTTTGTTCTACGATATGCGCGACACTTTTCGTAATTTTATAGAGACCGAAATGAACAGCGCCAATGATAACCCCCTAATTGATCCGGAAACACAATCGGTATACCACTGCGGACATTTTTACGGCGGACATATCTGCTTTGCGATGGACTCGCTTAAAAACATCATTGCAAATATTGCTGATCTTCTGGACAGGCAGCTTGCCTTGATCGTAGATACCAAATACAACAGGGGGCTCCCTCCAAACCTCACAGGAACGCGCGGTGCCATTTCATGCAACCACGGATTCAAAGCCGTGCAGATTGCCGCTTCCGCATGGACTGCCGAAGCTTTGAAAAACACAATGCCCATGAGCGTATTTTCCCGTTCTACCGAATGTCATAACCAGGACAAGGTAAGCATGGGTACTATCGCAGCCCGCGACTGTGTGCGGATCAACAAATTGACAGCGCAAGTGACAGCCGCTGCGCTATTAGCCGCTTTTCAGGCTTTTAATCTGCGGTTGAAAAACAGTGAACTTAAATTAAGCGATTTGGGACAGACGGAAAAAACATACAATGAAATTGCCTCTTTTTTCAAACCGCTTGAAGACGACCGCCCATTAGAAGACGATCTGCGTAAAACTTTAAAATTGATAGAGGAACGGCATTTTTGCCTGTGCTAATGAAATTAAAACTCATTTATCCAAAGTGGAACAAACTTCCAGGGCAGACTACTTTTAATCTTCCCCCCCACGGGCCTGTGGTATTTGCCGCCGCCCTGCCTGATTATGTTAACGTGACTTTTACCGATGAAAATGTTCAGAGTATTAACTTTGATGAAGACTGCGATCTTGTCGCAATCTCAATGATGCTCAGCACCCAGGTAAAGCGCGGCTGGGCTATCGCCGATGAATACCGCAAAAGGGGCAAGCAGGTTATCTTTGGAGGCATTGCCGTCATGCTGCACGCCGAAGAAACCCTCCTCCACGCTGACTCTGTGTTTCTAGGCGAAGCGGAAACCCGCATGACGGAAGTTATTACCGACTGGAGGGAGGGCCGCCTGCAGCAGGTGTACAATTTCATGCCCCAACAGCCACCGATTGAGTCAATAAACCCTGCCCGCCGGGATCTGTACCAGCGTGAATTGTACAATCACAAAGGCGTTCAGATGGTAGACCTGTTCCATGCCTCGCGGGGCTGCCGTTTTAGCTGTTACCCCTGCGCGGTTCCCTATATGGGAGGCCGCTCATTCCGCCCCCGTCCCATGGATAAGGTAATTGAGGAGCTATGTTGTATAGAAAACAACCGCTTATTTATCGTAGACAATTCCCTTGCGCAGGACAAAAAATGGGAAATGGAATTGTTCCGTGAAATGATACCGTTAAAAAAGAAATGGATCAGCCACACCATCGAAGACGATCCTAAAGTACTGGAACTTGCCGCCAGCGCCGGGGCATGGTATGTGTATCAGGCTATTTATGACACGTCGGATTATATTAAAGAAAGGGTGAAACGCTACCACGACCACGGCATCGGCGTGGAGGGTACAATTCTTTTGGGTCTGGACAATCAAACCGAAGACGACATCAAGCGGCTGATTGATTTCCTCCTGCAGATACAACTTGATCTGGCTGAGTTTACCGTCTTAACGCCCTTCCCCCACACCAAAGCCTGGGACGACCTTGCGCGGCAGGGGCGAATTTTTGATCACGACTGGGATCATTTTAACGCGGGACAGGTGGTCTTTACCCCGAAAAACATAAGCGCCGAGCGTCTTCAGGAACTTTACGATTACGCATGGAAAACCTTTTATCAGGATGAATCGCAGGAAGAAAAAATGTTTCACCTGCTTTACACGGTAGTCGAACGCGAAATGGAAGACGGAACCTACCGCCCGCGTAACAGGCGGCTTATACATAAATCATTCGGCAGGGATATAAAAGGCTAAGTATGCGCGTGCCGGAAAAATACTACGATGAGGTTTTCAATTTTAAAGGTCAATGGGACATGCCCTCCCGCTGCGGCCTTAAAATTATCAGAAAAGAAAAACCCATTGTAATTGTTACCGAACTTTACCAGGACAACCCCGGAACTTCAATCACCGCCGCAGGAAAAAGCCTTGCGGAGCAAATCTGCCAAAGCAGGGGATTAAACCTGAATGAGATCATGTACCTTGAATGCAACCCCGACACCGGCTCAAAACTTTCCTTCTACGACGAAGAATTTTTTGAAGTAACATTATCAGGCGATCCGTCCTACCGGCAACTATCCGCTGATGAAGTTAGGGAATTATTCGGTATTCCAATGGGGAGAAATTAAATCTACCAAATCCTGTACCGTGCGGGCATCCTTAAAAAGGGAGGGATCAAGTTTTTTACCTAAATAACTGCTTAAACTGAGAGTAAGGTCTACCATATCAAGTGAATCTAACTGGAGATCATCATCAAGGTGTTTTTCAATGCTGATTGAATCGGCGTCAAGCTCAAATTCACAGACCATTAATTCTTTTAGTTTTTCATAAACAACAGTTTTGTCCATAATAATCGCCTACTATTAAAAAAATATTACCGGAATGACTGCTATTTGTCAATTACCAATTGCGGTTAATATATCCGGGTTATTTAAAATAAAGCCTTTCTTTAAAAGGATAATAATTATTTCTTCTACGGTATCCGGAATCCATGAACGGTCAAAAACACCGTGGGGATTTTTTGCAAGCTGAGCTTCCAGTTGAATATAAGAATCCCTTGCGTCATGGAGCAGAACAAATCCCCCGCCCTGTTTTTCAGCTTTATTGACAACTTGTTTCACAACCTTACCGCGTTTTGTTCCGTCACTAACAGCGTCATACACCCTGATAGTGCTGTTAACTATTGCATAACCTTCGTCGCGAATGATCTTTTCCTGCGCGGAATTGTAAAAACCTCCGTGGGGCCTGTACAGTTTGGGATTCATCTCAAATCCCAGAACCGAGGAAATCGCTGCCCCGCCCCTTACAAGATTATCCCTAAATTGTTCATCGTTCATTTTGCTTGCCCATTTTTCCGAATACCCATGATTGGCGACATAATGCCCCTCATTATAAATGCGCCTGACAAGATCGGGATACCGTTCTACATTTTCACCTAACAGACAAAATACGGCTTTAATTTGATATTTTTTAAGCACATCCAGCAGGCGCGCGGTTGAATCGCCCCTGGCATTAGGTCCGTCGTCAAAACTGAAGTAAACTATTGATTGGGGAATGCGGAGGTCTTCCCTGCTTTGATTTATAGTCTTGCAGGAAAAGACAAAAACAAGCGTGAAAATCAGCGCAAAAAGCGACGCAAATTTATTTCTCATTTTTTTCTCCGTTCGTATCTATTGATACCGCGCTTATTACAGAAGCGTCTTTTGGGGGAAACAGAAAAGCCGCTATTTCTCTTGTTATCGCCCGCACTGCTTTTGGCGCGCTAAGATCACGGTATTTTTCGGGATTAATTTCATGTCCCATGTTGAGATTATAGATATAGTGGTAACGCGTATTATAGCCATACCACGGATCTCTTTTACCAAGACCAAATTTATCCGTACCGCCTATATGTACAGGAACAATATTACAGAGCGAATACAGGGCGACGCGGGCGGATCCCTTTTTGAGAATTATTTTTCCTGATCTGGGAGTTCTTGTTCCCTCCGGAAAAATTATTAAGCAGTTTCCCTGTTTTAATGATTCGGCGCAAGATTGCAGAACGCTGTCAAGATCAAGAGAATTGAGTATATAGAGCTGGCGTATGATTCCATTTATAATAAAATTTTTATCCAAATAAGTATTTACAATACAATCGGCGTTGGGAATAAGGGAGATAAGCATAACCACATCAAGAAGGGACGGATGATTGGCGACTACAATCTTTGACGAAAGATGCCGGTATTTTTCCCGGTTATCGGTTTTCAGAGTTGATATTCCAATTATATGCATAATAAAAATAAAAAATCTAAAGGCAGATGAAACAAGACGCCTTCCGTATTTTTTAAACCGTTCTTTGGGATGTAAAATAAGACGCATAATAGGAAAAGCTATTGTAACCAGAGTCAGCGAACCCAAGCCAAAGATAAAAAACGAAAACCATTTTCCGAATACGCGGTAGGCATAGAGCGGCCAATTTCTTACAGGAGGCAGTTCAGTGGGAAACATGTATTTTTCCGTAAAGAAGGAGACGTCTTAAAAAATCAAGAGGACGCCCAGAAGGATCATCATCTTCTGCCAGAAGCGACGGGAAGGGAACGGAGAGGGATTGGCTTTCAATAGGGGAACCTTCGCGGCATTCGCCGCCCGTTTGAGGTTCTCGCGTCAAAAGAAAAGCAAATGCCAGCGGAAAACATTGGACTTGTTCATCGGTTTGATTTGTTTCGCGCCTTTGATCCTCCTCACGGATTTTGAACAGGCCCATATATTCAGGCGGCGGCTGTTCATCAGCATATATAAAAATAAGTTCCTCCTGGTCGCCGGATAGAAACGCGGCCTGAGCCGCCGACAGAGCGGCGGTAAAAGAATTATTCCCCGGATAGAGCGCCGAGTATCCCCCTTTGAGTCCCAGCGCAATGGAAGCCAGCGCCGCAGGAGCGTTAAAAACAGAAAGCGAAAAAGCCGCAGGCATGAGAGTTTTATCTTCTATCAACATTTTATTAATCTGATACTGCCGTGAAAGCTCGCCCCGGAATGAGACAAAGAACATTTTTGTATCTTCTTTCACGGGTAATATGTCATGAACAACCTGTACCGTCATTCTGGAGATTTGGCTCAAGCGGCGGCGGAATAGGGAATCGGTAAAAGAAATTTCCGGTCCTTTTGCGCCAAAAGACATGTCGCGTTTACCATGCGCCCACTCATCCCATTCACTGGAATTTTCTATTCCGGGGGCCCATGCGCAAAGGCGGGTAATGTACGGGCTCATGGTTTACTCCGGCAGCATAAAAGCGAATAGTCATTGGAGCCCAAATTATGCTTTGAGTCAACAATTTCAAAGCCCGCCCTTTCTACAGCATACGCAAGTTCTCCATAACGGTACATTTTACTGTTTCCGTTTGCCATACATGTAAAATAAAGGGATGTCGCCTGAAGCGAAAAAGAAGCGGCCTCAAAACGCTGTTTATCCCAAAATGGTTCAAAAATATATACATATGCCTTAGCCCCGGCAGCGGGACGCACCTTCTCCATAATCAGGGTAACTTCATCAAGGGAAAAACAGTCCAGAAACTGGCTCATCCAAATTATATCCGCTCCTGAAGGAATGGCCGTTTCTTTATCCAGAACATTACAGGCTTGGGTTTTTATTCTGTCTGAAAAACCGGCTTGCGCAATTTTCTGTTCCGCCGCCTGGATCTGCCCGGGAAGATCAACAATAATGACTTCTACATTGGGATCATGGCGGCAGCAGCAGATGGCCCATTTGGCGGTATTCCCGCCTATATCAATGATTTTTTTCGGCTTATTGGAGAAAACAATGGGAAGGGCTTCTTCAAAACCTATATCAGAATAAAAATGATCAAAGGCAAACCAACTCTCTTTTACCTTTTCCGGCAAAGTCGAAAGAATTTCATAAATGGTTTTTCCTTCATGCCCAAAAACTTCAAGCCCCAACGGTTTTCCTTCTTTTATTGAGCGGGTAAGTTCAAATGCTCCTTTGTAGCATACGTCATTTACAAAATTTAAATTCACCCGGGTCATTTCATCTTCAAGCAGAAACAAGCCTGTCTTTCCCAAAACAAAGCGGGTTTCTTCGCTCTTGTCCGGCGAAGTTTCAGGAAGTATTTTAACAATGTTCATGCCCAAAGCAATTTCTAAAAGCACCTTTGCGCCATAAAGAGAAATTCCGGTCTTCTGCGCCGCTTTTTCAAAGCTAATCCCCTCTTCGCCGGAATCGGAAACAGTCTTGAGCAGCCCAGTTTCCAAAAGCGCTTTTACAGCCTGAAAAGTAAGGGGGGCAAAGGCGATCTTTTGCGCGTCAAATTTCGCGTCTATTGCTTTGATAGTGTCTTTTGTGTAATTTTTTGTCGTATATTCAAGCGCATTCATTTTATTTTCATTAAATATATCAATAATAAATATATCTGTCAAATGACCAAAAATTAGTAATTCCCTTCTAAAGTCCTATTTTTTGTACTATTCCCAAAATTAGAAATATATATTATAATTAAGTATCAGGAGTAATCAATATTATGAAAATGTTAAAAGGCAGGTTATTAATTGCCGCAATTATTTTTACCGTAATTGCGGTTATGGGTTACGCCCAGGTTAACAAAGATGAATTACAGGATCTTCCGCCTGTAGTTTTTATCAATTATGAAGGTCCTCACGCCCGTTTGGATACAAGGGAAGAGATACGGCAGATTGGCGTGGGTTTGGGTCGTCTTATTTCAGGCAGGACTGATGCCGGAACGGCAAACAGATACTTTGTAATTCACTGCGTATCAGGTCAGGAAGAAAACAAAATTGACGCTGATATTCTTGGCCTTGGCGTAGATACAGGCGTAGATCATATCAGAAACCTGCGCGTTATTATTCAGGGCTATCTGCAAACATCATATAATTATTCAGATAGAGACGCCGCATTGTTAGCTGAATATATAACCATTTACAACGCCGTATACCGGGGTAATTGGGATTACTTTACAAGCCGATATAAGACTCTGGTAATGAACAACCTTACCAAAGACAAAGTGGGTCTTTCTATCCGTTATGACGAATGGCCCGGCAGAACCTTAATGGTTATTCCTCTGGGAATCGGCGGTTTAAGCGCCGTTGATACAAGCACCCTTACCGATCAAAAAGTCATTGAAGAAATGAGAAAGGATGACGATCAGGGCATTCCTAAGCGCCAGGAAATGGTCACTTTGCTGGAACGTGAAGCCGATAAAGCCGAACAGCAGGCAAAGACCCAGCGCGAATCAATTAAAGAAGAAGAAAAACAAATAGCGGAAGAAAGGCAGAAAGTACAGGAAGATCAACAGCAGGGGAAAATCACTCAGGAAGAAGCCAAAAAGGCGGATGAAGCGTTAACCAAGAGAGAAGAAGCTGTTGAACAACAAAAAGGAGAAGTAAAAAAACTTGAAGATACCGCCGAGAAGAAAACGGAAGAAGCCCAGCAGCAGCGTCAGGAGATTGCAAAAGATCAACAGGCCGCCATTGCAAAGGAAGAAATCGGTATTTACGGCATAACAATAGAAACAACAAACCCGGTCGCAATGGGCAGTATTGTCCGCATGGATCCGGCTGACGGAAAAGTAACTAAAAAATCTCCTCTTAATTTGGTCCACTCCAGAACGGCGGCTATTGTAGGCGGACGAATCCTCGCCATCGCCGGTGAGAATAAAGGCAAGGGTGCGGTACGCCTTGTCGAGATAAATCCGACAAGCCTTGAAATGGCAAGACAGGGCAATGACGACATCAAACCGGGAAGCCTGTTATGGGTAAACGGAAACGATCTTTACGCGATAGTAGTAATTGATCTTAAGAAAAATAAATTTTGCCTTGGACGCTTTAACACAAATCTTGAATTACAGGCAAAATCAAGCGTTAATGTACATCCTGAAAGTTCCGTAGCAATACAGCAGGGACAGCTCTTAACTCAGCGTGAAAACGGTTCCGCTTTACTGTTGAATCCGGCGGATTTAACCGAAAATTTAGTTAAAGCGCCGGCGGCCAAGTAATTAATTGCCGTAAATGTGTTCAAAGCCGTGGAGAAGATCCACGGCTTTTTCTTTACAGCTTCCGCAGACTGTTCCTATTTTTGTCGCCTGTTGAAGCTGTTCCCAGTTTCTCGCTCCGTTATGAAAAGCGTCTTCTATGTCTTTATCCGTAATGCCCAGGCAATGACAGATAACTACGGTTTCTTCCACATAAAGCCCCGACCGCCCCGTCTTTGAAAGATAATCGTCTATCGCGGCGCGAAGGGCTTTATCGCCCAATACGGAGCAGTGTATTTTAAAACTTGGAAGCCCTCCAAGTTTGGCTACAAGGTCTTCAGGGCGTATTTTATACGCATCTTCCAGCTTCATTCCCTTGATGGTTTCCGAGAGCATACTGGTGGAAGCGATGGCGCTTGCGCAGCCGTAAGTCTTCCAGCGCACGTCCGTAATAACGTCGTCTTTAATTTTTAAGAGCATTAACATTTGATCGCCGCATTTAATATTTCCGGTCTGTCCTTTCGCATCCGGCGCAAAAACAGCCTCGTCTTCCAGAAGCACATTGCGCGGATTTGTAAAATGATCTTTAACAGTATCAGAGTATAACCAGTCTGACATATCTCCCTTCCTTTTAGGTTTCCGCCAAAGTTGACATCGCCCGAAGCCGCGCTATAATCGGCGGAAGTACTTCTATTATATAATCAATATCGCTTTCTGTAATACCCCACCCCAGGCTGAAACGAATCGAACCGTGCGCAAGTTCCGGTCCAACCCCCGTGGCGAGAAGCACATGAGAAGGCTCAAGGCTTCCGGACGCGCAGGCCGAGCCTGTAGACGCTTCAATTCCCTGCATATCCATGGAAAGCAGTATCGACTCCCCCTCCGCGCCGGGAAAGGAAACATTCAGCGTATTGGGAAGCACGTCCTTTGGGTGGCCGTTTATTTTTATGTTCGGGATTTTTTCCGTAATCCCCCTGCGCAGTTTATCGCGCAGTACTGAGATTTTATTACCGTATTCTTCAACTTCGCCCGCAGCAAGTTCCGCCACTTTTCCAAAGCCGAGTATTCCAATATTGTTATAAGTCCCCGCCCTTAAACCGTCTTCCTGATGGCCGCCGTGTACAAGCGGAAACAGGGGAGCGCCTTTTTTTACATATAACGCCCCCACTCCCTTTGGGCCGTAAATTTTATGCGCCGATACGGTAAGGTAATCCACTCCAAGCTCTTCGGCGTTTATGGGGATTTTTCCCACAGCCTGCACCGCGTCTATGTGCATAAAAGCGCCCATCTTTTGAACAAGAGCGGTAATTTCCTTAATATCCTGCACGGTACCGATTTCATTGTTAGCCGCCATTACTGATACAAACAAAGTTTTTTCATTAAGCGCTTTCTCAAGTTCGCTGATTTTAAGTTTTCCGTATTCGTCAACGGGCAGGATGGTAACCTTAAACCCTGATTTTTTTAAGTCCAACGCCGAATTCATCACGCAGGGATGCTCAATAGCCGTAGTAATAAATTCATTACGGCCTTTTGAAGCTGAAGAATCAATTAACCGGCGCATTGTTTGAAAGACGGTATTGTTGGACTCCGAACCGCCCGACGTGAAAACAATTGTTCCGTCCTTTGCGCCAATAAGGGTTTTCACCGCGCTTCTTGCCTGCTCCACTCTCGCGTGAGCCAATCTTCCGGACGCGTGCATACTGGAAGCGTTACCGAATATTTCCAAATCTTCCGTAATCGCGGCCTTTACCTCCGGCCTTAATGGAGTTGTCGCGTTGTAATCAATGTACACCTTTTTCATTTTTTCTCTTTTAATTCCTTTATTACTTCGTTAAGACGTTTATTAAGAGTGGAAATTGTCCGCTCTAACCTTGTTTTTTCTTTTTCCAGCAATACTACCGGGTCTTCTTCTTTATTTTTGTTACGCACTTGAACTTTTACGCTGTCGGGACTCTTGCCTTTAATAAGCGCCTTCTCTGCGGCTTTTCGCTCATCTCCGTCTCGGATACCGGCAAGAAAGCGCATATTGTCCGCGCCTACTTCGGGGGCAATATCGTACTCGAACATTTTTATCGCCATGTTGGCTGCTGTTCTTGGTATGCGCAGCATTCTGTCAACATAGTCTTCAAAACGCACGCCGATTTTCGTGCAAAGATCATGCGCTTTCAGCAGATGTTTTCCCATCTCTTTTACAAGTTCGCCGTTGTTTTTTAAATACTTGTCGCGGATAACATCCGTTAATTTTAAAAGCTCCGGCGAAACGGAAAAAACATCGCTGTAGATCTTTTTCTTTTCCGCCTTTTCAAGAAGATCGTGAAAAATCGCCCAAAACTCGCTGTTATGCGCCCTTGGCGAAAGCTTTCCCCCGTGGGCGCAGGCGTGCAGATGATGCGCGTATTCATGTATTGCCGTATAAAGCATTAAATTCTGCCCCGTATCGTCCGGCTGGAAATTGCGGTTATGAATTATAATTTCTCTTGAGGCCGGTTTATAAAGCCCGTTTACCTTCTTGCTTTTCTTTCCCGAAAAAATTAAAGAGAACTCCAGCGGCGCGTCTTCGATTGCCAGTAATTTTTGTTTTACTTTGTCCTGATTCACAAACCGCTCTCCTCTATTTTTTCCATTGCAAGCGCCGCCGCCGCCGTACATGCGGTCTCCGTGCGCAGGGAACGCTCTCCAATGGACAGCCTTAAAAATCCCGCTTTCTCAAACAAATCCCGCTCCCTGTCTGACCAGCCTCTCTCCGGACCTATGGCAATTACTATTGGCCTGGTTGTTACAGAAAGGTTAAAAAAAGAACCTTCCGCTCTCACATTATCCGCCGCAATCAACTGCGGGATACGGTTATTGTCCGTCTTTTCCCACGGATAAGCTTCCAGCCATGATTCAATATTATCATAAATTTTTAATTCAGGAATCCTTGTATCACGGGCCTGTACCGCTCCTTCCACAAGCGCCGCCTGCCCCCCGCCGCTTAACAATAATTTTGTATCTCGGTAACTTTTTTCTCCCATATCAGCCGCCACAAGATCAATTGCGGACACTCCGATACTGGAAAGGTCCCTGAAAATGCGGCGAAGCTGTATCGGGCGCACAAAAGAGACTGCCATCCTTAACTTAAGACGCGGCGGAGGCGGCTCAGAAACATACAAGGTAACAAAAACAGAGCCGTCCAAATTGATTTTTTCGATTCTGCCCGTCCCCTTCTTTCCGCCGAGGATACCGGCTTCAAACTCGTCGCCCGGCTTTTTATGTAAAACTTTTAAAAGATGAATTGTACGCTCATCCCTGCGGGGAAGACTGCGGCCTAATTCATGTTCTTCAAATAGTATGATGTTCACAACATCAATATATCAAATATCGGCGTTTTAAATAAGGTAGTTTTTGTCAAGAGTTCATCAATGGACACTCAGAGTTATTGACACATAAGCACGTACATCTTTATTCTTCATCTTCGGCTAATAATTTTTCGCGGTTGCGTTTATAAATTTCGTTATCCGGCTCAATTTCAAGAGCGCGGTCTAAATCAGCAACAGTCTGTTCATTGTCGCCTTTCCTTTTATGCGCCACAGCGCGGTTATTATACGCCGAACTATTGAGCGGATCAAGCCGGATCGCCTCGGTATAATCGGAAATGGCCTTGTCCGGGTCTTTCAGTTCAAGATAAGTATCGCCGCGCCTGACCAAGGCATAAACGAACTGAGGATTAAGACGGAGAGCTTCGTTGAAATTTTCCAGAGCAGGTTCGTAATTTTCAAGTTGATAATAAACCATTCCCCTGTTGAACCAAGCCGTTGCATAATTACTGTTAAGACGGATTGCTTCGCTATGTTCGGCAATAGCCTTGTCATATTCCTCCATTTTAAGGTACAGAGTGCCCAAGTTACTGTGGGCTTCCACATAGTTCGGTCTTATCTTCAGGGCTTTTTCATAATCAGCTAACGCTTTTTCATATTCATTTTGGGCAAGATATACATTACCACGGTTATTATAAGCGCTTGATTCCCACTCATTAATACGGATTGCCTCATTATAATCGGCAAGGGCCGCGTCAAGATCACCTTTGAGTCTGTATGCCATGCCTCGGTTTACATAAGCGTCGAAGAAATTTTTTCGCAAATTGATAGCTTCGGTGGAATCGGCAATGGAACCGTCATAATCGCCTGTTTGCATTCGGGCATAACCTCTGTTGTACCAAGGGAGATGCCATTTGGGATTCAATTTAATCGCTTCAGTATAGTCAGCAATGGCTTCAACGTGGCGGCTTTTGGAGTCACGGTATACGCCGCGGCTGTTCCATACAAATGAGATTGGTGGAAGCGGACGTTCTTCCATAGCCGCAAGGGCCTTTGCCTGCTCATCCGCCGAAAGACCGGTGAACTGCCATTTTTTGTCAACAAGCTGATAAGTTCCCGCCATACGGTTGTTCTTATCGTAAAATTCATCAAAAGAGCGATCGCCAAAACCATAACCAAATGAATTGTTTAGCGTAACGCCCGCGCCGATAGTTATCCGCGTTATTTCATTTTCTTCAAATGCGCTAAACCCGATTCCGGCGACGCTGTTTGGTATGGTTACTTCGGTAAGTTTATTCTTTGCAAACGCCCTCTCCCCGATATAACCAACGCCATCGGAAATTTCCACACTGCCGATACTGTTCCCTCTGAACGCCCAATATCCGATAATGAAGACGCTGCCGGGAATAATAACGCGGGTAAGTCCTTCTTTGGTAAAAAACGCTTCCCTCCCAATTTCAGTAACCGGTAAATCACGTAACATCGGCGGAATAATAACAGTCTTCCCCTTTCCTGTGTAATTAACGATAGATACACCGCCGCCGCTTTCCAAAACCTGCGTCTCAAAATCATTTTCATTGCTGTAATGCCGCTGTACGGTTCCCGATGACCATAATCCGTTACTGCCGCATATATAAGTTCCCGCAAGTTTCCCTTTCTCCTCATAAAACGCTGGAAACTCCGAGTCAAACGCATCGCTGTGGTTAGATGCGGCAATCTTAACGTCAGTGCCAATGGTTATCTGCGTAACAGCGTTCCCCATAAACGCCCTGTCTCTTATAGTGGTTACGCTGTCGGGAATTGTTATAACGGTAAGTTGATTGTTTCTGAACGTCCCTTGTCCGATAACCCAAAGTTTATTGGGAAGCGTTAGGCTTGTCAGTTTGTTATCTGCAAATGCCCCCGAACCGATCTGAAGAACGCTGTCCGGAACAGATACGCCGGTAAGCTGATTCCTTGCAAACGCTTCGGACTCGATATTTGTTACGCCGTTTGGAATAACAATACTGCCAAGTTTATTATCTGCAAATGCCGATTCCCCAATAGCGACAACGCCGTCGGGAATGACAACTCCGGTGAGCGCATTATTTTCAAATGTCCACGCCCTGATAACGGTAATACTATCAGGAATATTTACGCTGCTGATATGATTGCCCGCAAACGCCCCTTCTTCAATAGCGGTAACGCTGTTGGGAATGACAATGCCCGTAAGCGTGTTATGTGCAAATGCCCTTTCTCCGATAACGGTAACCGTGTCGGGAATTATAACCCTTCTCAGTCTTTTTTCAGAAAACGCCTCATGTCCTATTTCCGTAACAGGCAGGTTGTTAAGCCGTGAAGGAATCGTAATTTCGGCGCTTGTTCCGGTATAATCAACAATTCGCGCCGATTTGCCGTTGTTTATAATATTAGCCGCAAAACCGCCGTCGTTAATATCATACTGTACGTTCCAATTACCGTTAGTATAGGTATAAGTTCCCGCTTTACGCTTGTTTGCCAGGTAAAAATCGCCAAAATCAAGATCAAATGACGCACCCCCGGTTTCAGTATTGCTTTCGCTGTCACCGATTATCACTTTTGCGCCTATGGTTATCTTTGTGATGTTATTGCCGGTAAACGCCCCGGCATTAATATTTAGTATGCCACTGGGAATTGTTACCTCGGTGAGTCCTTTTCCGGCAAATGCTTCGTCCATAATCCTGCTAATGGGCACATCATTAAATTTCGGAGGGATTCTGACGACTGTATTTTTTCCCTTATATCCGATAATTTGCACATCAGGCGCCTCATCACCTTCATGGGCTACGTTAAAATCAAAATCATTTATATCGTCATATTGTTGTGCGGATAGGGCGAGGGCTGTAAATAAGAAAAAGAGCGTTATTACAAATTGATATATAGGCTTCATTTCTAGTTTGTTTATTATACAGGGTTAGGGATTAAATTGCAATAAGCAAACGACGATAAAATGCAGGCGCGTAGCGTCACTCCGAGCCGTCGTACAGCTTAATAGCATTCTAAAAAACAACTAATAAAGTATAAATATGATATTTATACGTATGGTATCAGATACAATTTTTTATTTTTCATTTTTTTTCTCATTTTTTCTTTTTTCATTTCTTATTTCTCCCTTTTTTGTACGCAATGATTTTGTGTATCAGGCAACGCTGTATCCCATAACTATAGCCCCATAACCGCTTTCATAATAAAAACCAATAAGTCGGTATGGAACAAACCTATCCGTAATTCATCATTTGGAAATGTTAAAGTGGGTATATTTTCTTTTTTAAGTATGCTTAAAAAGACTTCTGCATCTTTTGAATTCTTAAAATAAGTCATATATACCGCTTCATTTTCAAAACCTGGCGCTGTTAGCATTTCAACGTTTGGCATGGTTAGCGTTCCTATTTCTTCGTGTCTATCAACAAGTTTTGACAGAAATATTGGAAACACGTTTTGTAGTTCCTCCGCAAAGGCAGCCTGCGAGGAAAGCGAGAAGAAGATACAGAATAGGGCGATGGCGATGGATTTTTTCATTTAAATTAAAACCTCCTTATTTTTCTTTATTATACATGATTGTCTTCTTTTATTATTCATGCTATACTTATCTTATGACTGTAAATGTTGAAGTAAAGAACCAGAAAACTTTTGATTTGCTCAGGGCTATTGAGAGTTTGGGGCTTATCCATGTAAATTCTCCCATACCACAGCAGACTGATGAAAAGACGGAGCAAGAGGGGAACCTTCGCCCTTTAAGTTCGGAGGTTCGAGAGGAAAAGCCTTCTTACCATTGGTTGCGTGGGTGCCATAAAGGCATACCCGGTGCCTCGGTTGAAGATTTTCTTGCTCGTTCCCGTGCTGACAAGGAACATGAACTTGAGATAGAAAGACGACAGGAAGAGGAACGTCGCCGTGCAAAATTACATACTTGACGCTTGCACTTTGCTTGCTCTCTTTGACGATGAACAGGGCGCGGATGTTGTCGAGGAACTTATTGAGCAAGCAAAGAACAATGAGATTATCCTTACAATGAATGCCGCAAATCTTATTGAGGTATATTATGACCGTATAAGGATGGTCGGTACAGAACAAGCAGATATTGCTATTCAGAATATATACGATACTTTTCCAATTTCCATTATTGAAATTTTGAGTTCTGATATTGTTCGTGAAGCCGCCCGCTTCAAGGCTGTTGGTAAGATGTCTTTTGCAGATACAATACTTATAGCGACTGCTGTTTGTTCCGGCGCAACAGTGGTAACCTGCGATCATGTTGAACTTGAGCCGGTTGAAAAACAGGGAATTGTTCCCTTTCTTTGGATACGTCCGCAATTTTAATATTCTCCTCATTTATTCCCCAAAAGCCTCACACGAAGAGCACGAAGAAAGAGAAGAACACGAAAAAAATTTATCTGTTATCCAAGCGTGATCACTTCCATTTATTTTGCATTCCTTACTATTCTAAAACCAACTTGATCAGATGGTTGTGCTGGTGATAAGGGAATAAATATCAGTTGATCATCTTCCATCCCATTCATTACCCATCGTTGTCGTCCAGCGGTTGGACCAATAGGGTTATTAGTTGTTGTATTTTCACCAAACCAATCCCAGCACCATTCAGACGCGTTGCCAAGCATATCATAAAGACCCAATTCGTTTGGTTTCTTGGTAGCAGTTTGCATTACATGTTTAGAATTCATTGTCGTCCATGAAATTTCATCAACATTATCACTTGAACCATACTTTAAATTTTTAGCCTTAGTTCCACCGCGCATTGCGTATTCCCATTCTGAAGCTGTCGGTAATCGGTATCCGTTTTTTGTTTGATCAAAAGTAACAATCCATTTTCTATTATCTGATGCGCTATTGTTGCTATCTTTATTATTTTTATCTATTGTGTATACTGGTTCAAAACCGTCTATTTTACTGCGCCAATTACAATATTCAATACAATCATACCAATCGACCAATACAACAGGGTAATTATTTTTCTGATTATAACCAGGGTTTTTCCATGACGCGCCGCGTTTTGGTTCCCATCTGAACTCTTCCTGATTCCATTCATAGTACCCCCCTTCTATTTCAACTTTTGTACGATAATTAGCTTTATTACAAAATTCCGCAAAATCTGATACTGTAACTTCAGTTTTTCCAATAAAGAAATCGTCCAAATAAATAATATGACTATTATTAGTAGAAATAATTGAGCCTTTGAAAACCATTAGCGGTTTAAAATTTCCACCTTTAACTAATTCGAGCTGTGGCTTTTCTTGAGCCGCTATTTCATAGTTTAAACTAAAAGAAACACAAAACGAAGGCAGTAAAAGAAAGAAAATAGCCATAAACAACAATTTATTCTTTTTTGTAACCATAATCATTTTAATTTTTCTCATAACATTACTTCCTTAATATCCAAAAATTTAATAACAACCTCATACAAGATTATTTTTTCATATAATTATTATTACTTTTCCCCATTACCTTCATTGGGAAATATGTCCTATCTGTTTTTTAGGATTTTTACTATCATAATGAACTGCAACATATTGAGCATAATTTAAGTATTCTTTCATTTGTTTCTCATTTAATTCAATAACCACTGGTGATAATTTACCATTATTTTCTCTTAAAAATGACAAATAAAATTGTTCTGGTTTTTCATTTAATATTAATTCACTAGGTGTTGTTGAGTACTGCATACCTTTATAACCATATTCAGATATAAGGCTTACTTTTTTTATTCTTTTAGGTAATTTAAATCCTGCAACTATTTCATTTCTGTTTACTGAATAACTTAATACTACCGGGTTCAATGCAGCGGCCCATTTGTTATCTTTATTAATTGCAAATGATTTTAATAGTTCACCTAAAACTCCTTTTTGATCTGATTCGTTAGTTACGATACAATAAGCGAAATGCGTATTTATTACATCATTATTTATAAAAAAAAGCACAAGCGTTTCATCTTCTGAATGATTTAATAAAAATTGTTTATTATAATCAACGCCTTTTTGATAACTCGGAGTTGAACATGATATATATAAAATAATCATGGATACAATTGTTAGGATGTTTATCCAACAACTTAATATTTTACTCTTTCTCATAACATTACTTCCTTAATATCCAAAAATTTAATAACAACCTCATACAAGGCTGTTTTCCTATTCTTACCACTACCCATAGCGTACCACACAAGGCATGGTACGTTATGCGAAACTGGTGTCAGGCACACTGCTATTAAAATTTTATTTCCTTTAATAAACAATTATAGTACCAGACACCGCACCTATCCCTTTTCCCGCCTACTCCCACCCCTCATCGGACAATGAAGAAATTTCATCGTAGTAGCCGAGGGTGGAATTTCTGTTCTTTTTTGAACTATCTCGACGGTAAATAGCATTTCCACTATATGTAGCAATATTTGCATTATCCCCAGTAGAACCATAAATAATACCGCTTTCGCTATTTCCTGATACAGCACGTTTGGTGAAGTTACAACTGGAATCCCATATATAAATACCTCCACCGTACCAAGAAGAATTTTTAGAGATTATTCCACCAGACATTGTTACCGTGGAATTGCTTATAATAAATATGCCAGCACCACCATTAGAAACAATATTTGCAATTTTATTTGAAGTGATTACACCACCACGTATAGTGACTGTACCACGGTTACCAACGTATATACCTCCTCCGTTACCCATTTGATTTGTAGTGTTACCACTGATTTCACAACCTTCATTCATTTCTAAAATGCCACCGTTCACATAGATACCACCACCTTCTGTGCTTGAAACAGTAGTATTCAAAGTAATTTTAGCTCCAGAATTTAGTATCAATTTTCCTCCATGCCCAACTAAAACCAATGCCTTGTTATTCGTACTTATCCCTTTCAGTACAATATCTTGCAATTTCAAGGTGATATTCGTATCCACTGAAAAGAGATGTCCCTGACTTTCAAGCTGTATGGACTTTACATCACTTAAATTCGCGCTGTGAATATTAACTGTAATATTCCTGCCCATAGTAGAAACAGTCTGCGGACCTATATACTCATTATTATTAACCACAATTTCATACACCACCTCGTCCCCAGCATTGCTACGAATATACGCAAGTTTTTCCACTAGTGTCGCCCCCGGCGGTTCAATAGGTACACTAACCCACTTTGCATAAAATGTAGCATTCGCATTTACGGTATACGCCGCACCCTCCACATAACTCGTTCCTCCACCATTAGCCTGAGTATTCCAACCATCAAATGTTTTTCCAATATTGGACATACTCCCCACACCCGGTAAAGTTATTTCCGTCCCCGGGTCTACCGTCTGCGCTGACGGAGCCGTGCCGCTTGCCCCGTTTGCATTATATGTAACGGTATATTGAACCGCACTCTGCCATTTCGCAAACAGTGTCACATTTTCAGTTACAGTATAAGTTGCGCCAACTTCGTAATTTGTTCCCCCTCCATTACTCTGCGTATTCCAACCTCCAAATGTTTTTCCGCTATACGCAAGAGTTCCCTGTCCGGGAACAGTGATACTGATACCCCTGTACACTGTTTGCGACGCGGGAGCCGATCCACTCGTCGCGCCATTTGCATTAAAGGTAACAGTATATTGCGGCGTTGAGCCGTCAAGCCATTGGGCGTAGAAAACCATATCCCGCGTAACGGTAATGGAAGCCCCTACGGAATACGTTGTGCCACCGCCGCTTGCGCTCTCATTCCAGCCGACAAAAATGTTTCCAGTACTAGTCATGCCGCCCTTATCGGGAAGAATAATAACCGTACCGGCATTTACAGTCTGCTCCGCAGGCGGTGTTCCACTTGCACCATTGGCGTTAAATGTTACCGTATAAGTGTCAGGCGGTTTTTCTCCATGAAAAAGCGTCGCCATCAAATCACAGCCAAGAAATATTATTCCTATAACCATTATTAAACTAAATAAAAATATCCGTAGTTTTGTCATTTTATCGCCTCCCTAAAACTTAATTGAATATGATAATTGAAAAGCCAATGCGCCGTTACCCGAAATAGGCATTTGAACAATTTTGATATTCGCATTATCCAAAAAATCCGCTACACGCGGTGCGCGGTGGTATATAAAAGGTCTTGCAAAGCCATACACTAAAGTTAATCCAGCTACGGTAACACCAATTGTTGCCGGAACACCAACTAGTGGATTGTCCCAGTCAAGCACCGTCGCTTCTACGACAAAAAGTCCCGCCGCAACGGCGTAACCTGCGGTAATCGTAATGCCGCCCGCTATATCGCGCTCAAGGTACGAACCAAGACCGATTAAAATGTTTAAAGCGCCAGTCCCTATTTTTTCCGAGGTATCAGGCTGACGGCTTGAAAAACCGGCAATCCTTTTGTCATTTTTATTTACGCTTACGGTAAAAGAAACAACTGCCGCTATTGTTTCCGTTCCTATTACTCTGATTCTGAAACGGTAATCATTGCCAGTATCGTCCAAAGACCCGGTAATAATCGCCTCCGCCCCAATTCTTTTAGTAAGACTTGCAAGGCTTTCATCGCTTATCATTCCTGAGCTTTTGTTGAATTGAAAATCAAGCTCCGCATTCACGACTTCCTGCGCACCGCGGTCAAGCACGATAAACTTGTGAGAATTAACCAACTTGTCAAATAATTCTTTTAGAACATAGTCCGACAATCGCGGATTATGCGATTGAAACTGATATACGACAATTGTCGAGCCTCTTTTTAGGCCGTCTTGAATTTGCTGATCCGCATTTCGTATAGCGTCATCAAGCGATACCTCTCTAGACTGTCCGAAAACGGACAGTGCGGTCAGAAACAAAACAACCGTAAAAATCCTTTTTTGCATTTTATCCTCCTAAAGATGCCTATATTTAATGTCACCGCCATGCGGTGTTTTTTTGAGAACAATATAAAGACCACTGTTTGTGGAAAAGGAAGATGAGATAATAGGAAAATATTACAAAAAAAAGAAAATACTGCGCTAACTGAACGGGGGGGGGGGGGGCAATATAATGCACGCCGTCAAGGCGTGTAGATGAACAAATTCCAAACGCCCCGGCGCCGAACAGCTCACCAAAGATGAACAAAATGAGGCGGGATTTATCCCGCCGTCCGCGCCACGGTCAAACGGAGGTATTCTACACTTTTTATAAAAGTCAATAATCACAATAAAAATCCTTCACTTTCAACATTACGCCGCTTTTCAGTATTGAGAATCCTATAAAAGTATGTCATTTTCAATACTATTCTGTCGTTTTTCATATATTTATACTACCTGAAAAAAACACAATTGTCAAGCAATTTTCTCAATTTCTCAAAATCAACTGAAAAAAGCATGAGATTACCTTAATCTGCTATCTTGACAAAAAAAACAGATAATTAATAATGAATTAAAAATGATAAAAAACCGCTTAAAATTTAAAACAACCTTACAAGTTATTAAAATCATTCTATTATCTTTTACCATATTATCATGCTCAATAAGTTCCGGCGCATACAAAGAAATTGACCATGCCCTTGACGAGTTTAATTTTCAGGGGGCGGTTGATGCAATTGTAAAGAAACAGAAAGGCAAAAATGTAATGTACTCGCAAAAGAACGCCATCATGCTCTTTCTGGATAAAGGCATGCTTGAACATTATGCGGGTAATTACGCATCTTCGTCGGCGGATTTGCAAAATGCGGAGCGCTTAATAGAAGAAGCTTATACCAAAAGCATATCGGAAGGTTTTTTATCCTATATTGTCAACGATAATATAAAAGAATATCCCGGCGAAGATTTTGAAAATATCTATATAAATGTTTTTAACGCGCTAAATTATTACAATAGAAATAACATAGAGGAAGCGTTAGTAGAAATCAGAAGATTAAGCAATACAAGCGGAAAATTGGATATGCTTTCGCGTAAATACGATTATAAAGATCCAAAAACAGGCGCCGGTTTAAATGATATGGTTAATAAAGAAACAGGCGTTAACAGGCTTCCTGATTCAAAGTCGGTAAATTTTTCCAACTCTGCGCTTGCCCGTTATCTGGGAGCGCTTTTTTATCAGGCCGACGGGAATACTGACTCGGCGCATATTGAATTTAATCAGGTTTACAAGGCTTACTTGACTAATAAAAATATTTACAGGGGCGCGGTTCCAAAAGCCGTAGAAGACGCACGGGACGTTCCTCATGAAAAGGCAAGGCTTAACATTATTAGTTTTACAGGATTATCTCCCTTAAAAGAAGAAAAAATTATTACTCACCCTCTTCCGTTCCGGCACCCTGTATTGCAAATTGCCGCGTTTAAACTTCCGGTATTGGTAAAAAGACCAAGCAAAATAAACAGAATAGAGGTGGAAATTAACGGCGTGGACAAATTTGAACTTGAATTACTTGAAGATATGGGCGCCGTTATCGAAGAAACTTTTAACGCCCGTTATTCGAATATGTTAATTAAGACATATATCCGCACTATAATGAAATATGTAATTGCCGACGCCGCGGCCATGGAAGCGGAAAGAGCGCGGAATGCGCTGCTGGGATTAACAATTGCAGTAGCTTCAAGGGCGGCAATGGACGTTTCGGAAAAAGCCGATATAAGGATGTCTCATTATCTGCCGGATAAGGCTTATATAGGCGGTATAAATCTTGATCCGGGCACATATTCTGTTATAATAAAATATTGTAACGGAAATAATATCATTTACAGCGAAAAATTTGCAGATGTAGCCGTTAAAAGAGGCGAACTTAAGCTTTTACAGTCTGTAAAGCTAAAATAGGAGAAATTGACATGAAAAAAATATCAATCGTATTATGCGTGCTTATTTTACTGTCCTCTTGCGCGACAACGAGCGTTACACGCATACAGTCAGGTAGTCAGAATGATTTAAGCGGTTACTGGAACGCCGTTGACGTAAAAATTGTCTGTGAAAGTTTGATGAATGACTGTCTTTCAAGCGCGAGAATTAATCAGGAAATCAAGGCAAGGGGAAGCAGAAAACCGGTGGTTATTGTCGGCAGATTTAGAAACGCAAGCGACGAACACATTGATACGGAAATTATTTCCTCCACTATGGAAACCGTAATTTTTAACAGCGGCAAGTTTGATTTTGTCGCGGGCGGAAACACAAGAGCCGCCATTCGCTCTGAAAGGCAGGATCAACTGGCGAACGCAAGCGAAGAAACCGCCGTGGGTATCGGAAAGGAAACAGGCGCGAATTTTATGCTCACAGGTTCAGTAAGTGTACAAGTTGACAGAGATGGAAGCCGCAGTATTAGAAGTTATCATGTTACCGCAGAACTTACCAACCTCGAAACCAACACAAAGCTGTGGATGGGTCAGGATGACTCTATTACAAAAGTTGTTACAAGGCCAAAAAATAAACTTTAAGGTTTTAACTCAAAAAAAGAATCGCCGCCGGCGGAAAAAGAGGCTGTTTCATCCGCACTAAGACCTATTTTTTCACGAACAGAATCTGAAATAAAAGCGCGGCCTTTGTAACGCGACGTTTTAATAACAAGTGTTCTTGCCTTTATCGCAGGATTCCCGCTTACGGAAAATCCGGTCTCCGGCGACCAGGAAAAAGTGCAAAGGCCGGCGTCTATGCCGAATTTCCATGTAATTTTTTCTTTTTGTAACAACTGCCTTACAAGCGCGCAGGCTTTATCGGCGGGATGGTAGGATTTGGCAATAGGCTGTCCGTCGTCCGCCCACTTGTGGGCGATTAATTTCGGCTGAATCTCAAGGGGTGAACCGTAGCAGGCAAGTATCGTATCGCCTTCAAAACCCGCAATAACGGCTCCGGAATTGAAAAGTATTTTTTTCGCCGACGCGTAAAAAGCCCTCTTTGTCTTTCCGGCGTCTTTAGCCGCCTCTTTTTCTTCCTTGCCAAAAAGATTAACGTCTTTAATCGCGATAACCGCCGCATAGGAAACATTTACTTCCGAAAGACCCGGTTTGCCGTAATTTATTAATTTACGCAAAACATCCTTGGAAACCGCCGTTCTGTAAGCGGAACGGAAAGTCCGCGCCCTGTAATTCAAGTAGGAGCTTTTACAGTAAAACAACACAAAGGAAGAAACTAAAGACGAACCCAGAACTATTAACGGATCCATCCAGTAAGAATAAAAGATAAATAGTCCGCTGAATATGCCCGAGGACAATACGCCTAAAATAATCCCAACAATCAGCAGGACTAAAGGCCGCATCATAAAAATAATTATCAAAATAACAAAAACGGCGGCAATTGACATGAAAATCACATAACGCGAGTGAACGGGTTTTATATGGCTGCCTGTAATAAGCGCATTTGCAAGCATGGCGGAATATTTTACATTTGGCTCGTTTCCCATTATACAAAGGGATAAACCAAGCTCTTGTTTTAATCTTGATTGGCTTGAAGAGAGGCCTGCGTATGTTTCGCGCATTAACGCAAATATGCCAATTAATTTATCTTTAACGCCGATTAAATGGTCAAGTTCTCTTTTTTTTGACGAATCTGTGTCCGCAATTAATTCTTCATATTCGTTTATAAGATTTGTCTCAGTAGGACCTGTAAAAAAATCATTAAGGCTTTTAAAATAATTTGTCCTTGCGGCTATCCACGCCAACCGATTTTCATTGTTAGGCGATTTAATCAAATCTTCCAGAAGCGACGCCGCGTATTCACCGAGGAACAGCGGGATGGCCTCGGGTAAAATTTGTGAAAAAACCTTTAATTCGTTCGCCTGCGCCAAAAGTTCAAGCATGGTATTTCCCGCTTCTTCGTATTTGCGAAAAAGATCAATGTCAATCCGGCGAAAATCGCAGTTCCATTGCGTAATAATATTGCCGTCATTATCCAGCGTTATATCCAAATCTTTTCCGTCATGTCCGCGCAGCCATAAAATCAGTTTTTTATCAGTAGTTTCAATCTGCGAAATCGCATAACGGTTTTTCAAACTTGCAAACAAAGGATTTTCAAAATACCCGTCAATCTCTACAGGCTTAACGCGCCTTAATTTTCCGTCTTTATCAAACTGCGGTTTTGAATATGCGTCAAGATAGTTGCCAAAGACGGCGACGGAGCGAACCAACTCCTCGTCCCTGTCAATTAAAATTTTAATCAGGCGTTCTTTGCCCTGCTGAGCCGACTCTACCACCTGTTCCACAAAAAGCGGAGCCTGCGCCGGAGAGACAAACCCCATACGGATACCTTCAAACAAGTTACGGATATTTGAGCCTAATTGGCTATATTCATCGGTAAAAAACATTCGGATATCCGCATCCGTCAGCGTTATGGGCGTTGTAGAAGGCGAAAGCCTGCCTGACAGAATCAAGTTGGCGGCTTCCATTTCCGTTAAGGTTAAAAGTACCGTAAAAAAATCACTGCCTTCTATAAATTCATCAGTTTCGATGATTAAAATTTCGTTGGATACAACCGGTTTTTTATAGTTTAAAAGCAAATCATAATGCGGACCCAATCTTGGGCCGGAAAGCAGATAATCAAGCAAAAAAACCATTCCCACAGCGCAAGCAAGACTGCCAAGAAACATCAATAGTGAAATTTTAAATGAAACGCGCGCAGTCATATTTAAATTTATACATATTATGGTATAATAAGCAAGTGGAGATGTCTAAAAAGAAGAACAGCCCTACTTATGTCTTGTAAGGAGAAATTATGGCAAAGGCATTTTTGGATGAAAATTTTTTACTGGAAACGGAAACAGCGCGCAGTTTATACAGGGCGGTTAAGGACGAGCCTGTTTTTGATTACCACTGCCATCTTATTCCGTCACAGATAGCGGAAAACAAAAAGATGGGCGATCTTGCGGACGCTTGGCTTTCGGGAGATCATTACAAATGGCGGATGATGCGCGCCCTTGGCGTCGAAGAAAAATACATTACGGGCGGCGCTTCAGGTTACGAGAAATACATGGCGTGGGCGCGCACTGTGGAAAATTTAATCGGAAACCCATTGTACCATTGGACTCATCTTGAACTACAGCGCTACTTTGACATTCACGAGCCGCTTACGGAAAAAAGCGCGCCTGCAATTTGGGAAAAAGCGAACGCTCTTCTTCAAACGCCGCAATTATCAGTAAAAGGCATCTTTGAAAAAATGAAAATTTATGCGGTAGGCACGACGGACGATCCTGTCGATTCGCTTGAATGCCACCGCGCCATTGCCGAAGGCGCAGCCCCTATCGGAAAAATAGAGACAAAAGTAATTCCCACCTTCCGCCCCGATAAGGTTTTTGAAATTAACGATTCTCATTTTATTGAGTACATTATTTCACTGTCTGAAACAAGCGGAATAAATATTAAAACTCCCGATGATGTTCTTGCCGCTCTTGAAAAGCGTTTGGATTTCTTTATATCAATGGGCTGCCGCGCTTCTGATCACGCCCTTGAATATGTTCCATATACTGAAACTTCAATTAAAGAAGTTGAAAAAACTTTTAAAAAAGTCATGACCGGAAAATACGCGTCAATTGAAGAAGCGGACGCTTATAAAACATTGATGCTTGCCTCTTTGGGAAATATTTACGCCGGAAAAAATATTGTAATGCAGATTCATCTTTCCTGCATCCGCAATGTGAATACAAAACAATTCATTAAATTAGGAGTAAATACAGGCTATGACATTGTAAATGACGAGAAGTTATGTGAAAATCTTTCCGCCCTTCTTGACCTTATGAGCCTTGGCGGTGAAAGCTCAAACGGTCTTCCAAAAACCATTCTCTATTCGTTGAACCCCAAAGATTACTATCCTCTTGCGACAATCATGGGCGGTTTTCAAGACTCAAGCTGTACCGGTAAAATGCAGTTGGGTTCCGCGTGGTGGTTCTGCGACAACAGGGACGGCATGGAAGAACAGATGCGCGTCCTTGCCAACTTAGGAATGTTACCCGCCTTCGTAGGAATGCTGACGGACAGCCGAAGCTTCCTCTCCTACCCCCGCCACGAATATTTCCGACGCATTATGTGCAATCTAATCGGCAAGTGGGTAGAGAATGGGGAGTACCCGAATGATACGCTAAAGCTGGAGCAAATTGTGCGAGATATTTCATTCGGAAACGCTAAGAAATATTTTAAATGAGAAATGAGAAAGGAGAAAGGAGAAGTGTCGTTGTCCGTAATCTCAGCGTGCAGTCCTTCTCTTAGCTTGCTTCTCCCTGTCCGTAATCTCAGCGTGGTTTCTCACTCTCCGCTTGTTGCATTTCTCACTTCTCACTTTTCACTTCTCACTTTCCCTACCTCTGTATTCTCGCCGAGCCGCCCTTCGCAAACGCCTCTACCTGATCAAGACTGAACATTGAAGTATCTCCCGGTGTGGTGGTTACTAACGCGCCGTGCGCCCAGCCCAGTCTTAGTGAGTCTTCGGGGGACTTGCCTGACAAAAGTCCGTAGAACAGGCCTGCGGCAAAACCGTCGCCGCCGCCTACGCGATCATATACGTCAAGTTCCGCGGCGGGGGCCTGATATGTTTTTCCGTCAAGCCATAATACCGCGCTCCATGAATGGCGGTTGGTTGAATGAACTTCGCGTAACGTGGTAGCCACAGCTTTTATGTTGGGAAAGTCTTTTGCTACGCTCTCCATCATGCCAAAGAAAGCGGACGGATCAAGTTTGCCTTTTGTTTCAACATCCTGCCCTTTAAGGCCAAGCCCTTTTTGCAGATCTTCTTCGTTGCCGACAAGCACGTCGACATAACCCGCTATTTTGCGCAATGTCTTTGCCGCGCCTTCGCTTGCCTGTGCCGCGCTAAGACCTTGTTCCGCGGCGGCTACCGCCCACAGTTTTGCGCGGTAATTTAAATCAAAAGATACTACTGCGCCCGCTTTTTTAGCGGCCTGCATCGCCTCTATTACCAACTCGCTTGTCGTAGGCGAAAGCGCGCTGAAAATTCCTCCTGAGTGAAACCAGCGAACGCCTTTTTTAAAAATAGCATCCCAGTCAAAACTTCCTGGCTTTAACTGCTGGGCGGCTTCATTGGAACGGTTATAAAATACTACAGGCGCGCGCACTCCCTGCCCTCGGTCGCTCCACACGATTGCCATGTTCGGACCCCGCACTCCGTCATGTTCAAAACGTTTAAAATAGGGAGTTACTCCCGCTTTTTGCACGGCGTACTCTATTCTGCGCCCGATTGGATAATTTACCATTGCGCTTGCGATAGCGGTTTTCATACCGAAACAAGTTGAAAGATTTGTCGCTACATTGTACTCTCCGCCTGAAACATGCAAAAGATATTCATTTGCCTCCGCAAAGGGAATAATTCCGGGATCGAGCCTTGTTACTAATGCGCCAAGCGCCAATAAATCATGCGCCGTTCCATTGGCGGTAGGAATTGATAATGATGACATATTTACACCTCTCTTAATGAAGTGTATCATATTTATCAGAAAAATAAAAAGAGGTAAAATATGATACTGCGCGGAGATTACACGTCTAAAATACTGCATACAACCATAAATATTGAATTTATGATTCCTGAAAAACACAAAGGCCCTTACAGGGTCGCATATTTACTTCATGGCCTGCATGGGAATCAGGGGTCATGGATAAATAACTCAATGCTTTCTTATTATGGGAAAAAATACGACGCGATTTTTGTAATGCCGGAAGCAGGCCGCAGTTGTTATTTAGATGTAAAATACGGGCGGAAATTTTTTACTTTTATCAGCGAAGAATTGCCGCAAATTTGCCGTAGAATTTATAATGTTTCCGATAAAAAAGAGGACACCGCCGTAATAGGATATTCAATGGGAGGCTTTGGCTCCCTGTTACTTGCACTGTCAAAACCGGAGCAATATGGTTTTTGCGGCGGTATATCGCCGGCCTGCATTTATTTTCAACGACAGTTGGAAGCGATACGCAATGACATACCCGCCTTTTTAAAAACAGATTACGAACCTGACGAACTTATCAAAGATTTTTACGCTATTTATGGCCATGACTTAAAAAACCGGGCGGACGGAGACATTCCCGAATTGATAAAAAAATATCCCGCTGATAAATCCAAACCAAAGATCTATGTTACATGCGGTACTGAAGATAATTTGTTAAATGAAAATCACAAATTCCGCGATGAAATGAAAAATACCGCCTTCGATTTCACCTATGAAGAATGGAGCGGCGGTCATAATTGGGACTTCTTTAACGAGGCTCTTAAGAAAACGCTTGAATTCTGGTACAAAGATCATATATTAGAGAAAAACCAATTCTCCGGCGACGAATGACTTCTCATTTTCTTCCCCATTCGGGACAATTAATAATTCGCCGCTTTCCGTGATACCGGCAAGGCGGCCTTTTACTTCTTTGCCTGAATCTGCGGCGCCTTCAATAAATAAAACCTGCTCATCCTTTTTGTACAATTTTTGTTCAAGGCGCATTTTCAAATTTTTATTCGCGCTATTTTCTTCTTCCCCATTATGCGCCGCGCTCAATTCACTGTAAAGACGCGAAAGAATTTTTTCCAATAACGCATAACGTTCATCCTGCGAAATATCCCTCTCCGCGGCAAGAGCGATACTTATCGCTTTTTCCCGCAGATGTGAAGGAAACTCTTTTTGCGCCGCGTTGATACCGATTCCAAGATGAACGTTCCCGCCGTCCGCTTCGCAGAGGATTCCAACCGCTTTTTTAAAACCTTCGCCGCGAACAGGTTTGATCAGTATATCATTAGGCCATTTAACCAAACATGAGCCTTTCAAACACGGCGCAAAATCTTCGATAGCAAGACAGACGGCAAGTCCCGCTCTTAGAGTGAGAGCAGGCGGAATGTCTTCGATGGCGGAAAACCTGAGTAAAATTGTAAAAGACAGATTCGCCCCCCGTTCCATTTCCCAGCGGCGATCCTGTTTCCTCCCGCGCCCCGCTTCCTGAAAATCCGCTAAAATGACAGTTCCATGCGGTAAGTTCTCCCGCGCCAATTTACGGGAAACGTCCATAGTGCTGGAAACGGTTTCTTCGCAGTAAACAGGCGCGTTAAAAGGATTGCGTATTCTTAAGCTTGTCATTTTTTCTCCTGAAACTCTGGAAACAATTTATTCTCTATGTTATTATACTCCCATGAACATAGTGTGTCTTGATCTTGAAGGAGTACTTGTCCCCGAAATTTGGATTGCGTTTTCAGAAGCCACAGGCATTGGCGAATTGCGCCGGACGACAAGAGACGAACCTGATTACGATAAATTGATGAACTTCCGCATTGATCTGCTTAAAAAAAACAATTTAAAACTCCCCGATATTCAAAAAGTTATTTCCGGTATGGAACCACTGTCCGGCGCAATTGATTTTGCCAACGCCCTGCGCGAAAAAACCCAGCTAATAATTCTGTCTGACACCTTTGAACAATTCGCGAAACCTCTCATGGCGAAGTTGTCATGGCCCACCCTCTTTTGCAATTCCCTGCAAGTAGACGGTGACGGAACCGTTACAGGTTACCGTTTACGCCAGCAAAATGGTAAGAAAGAAGCGGTGAAAGCTTTCAAGACGATGAATATGCGTATCTTTGCGGCAGGCGATTCATTTAACGATTTGGCAATGATCCGCGAAGCTGACGGCGGGTGCCTGTTCCGCGCACCGGAACAAATCCGCAAAGATTGTTCAGACCTTAAATGTGTGGATACTTTTGATGACTTGCTTGCGGAGATAAATAATTTTTTGAAATAATTAAAAATATTTCACACGAAGATCACGAAGTTTAGAAGATCACAAAGGTGAAATAAGGGAAGCGGTATACGGTCTCAAGTCTGAAAAATTATTGTTGGGAGGGATGATGATTTTAGTCAATCTATTTTTCCCAAAGGCAGAGTATTCAATTCTAGAAACGCTTGAGGGGATAGTGACTGTACGTAATTTATTGTATTCAAAAGCAGAATAACCGATAGATTTTATGCCTTCAGGTAAAGTTATACTACTTATTTTATTATTCATCGATATTTCTTTCTTTTTTAACATAACCGTCTCCTTGTTATAAATTTTTTAACAGAAAATTATCTGACTTTTTAACAATAGACTGTTTTAGCAATGGATTTCTTACTTGTAAAGTTAATTTTTTTAAATCAACCGCGACCTGTTCAAATAAGGCCGGGCGCATTTTTCCAGCCGCCATTTTATTGGCGGTACACGGTAACAAATTATTGTCCCAAACCTTTTCCCAGTCGTCAACAAACAGCGTCTTAAATATGGAATCAAGGTAAAATTAACTGGTTTTTTATTCCTCTTCCTTTATCCCCTTTAAAAATAAAAAATATTCCAGTTTTCTTTTCTCAATTACATAATTCAGTCTGTTTAATTTTTCGTAGAGTTCATTCAGATTGTCATATACCGCGAGCAGAAGCTTCCTGTTGTCTTCCGGTTCAGATTTGTTTTCATTTGAGTCTTCGCCCGGTTCATTTAATGTTGCCCATGAACGAAGTTGTATTGTTCTTGACATAATAACGTTCTCCTTATATTAAATATAAATCTTATATAAGTAAAATTGATAATTCAGAGAGTGAAAAATTTGGTTGTTTTACAGATTACTGGTAATCTGTAAAGATAAAATATCTGCGAATGGTTAAAAACCTGTGAAAAAAGACAGCGCGCGCCAAGCGGGACGCGCGCTGTGAAAAAGATACCGGTCGGATCCGGAAAGCTATAAGCTCTTAGTAATAAATCGAAATGGACTTAATGTTAATATTTACCCTACCTGGGTCACCGGCAGCATTCCATTGAATAACAAAACACCGTGTTGTTTCCGGGGTTTTATTTATGCCAAATTCCAAATTTATATCTTTGATGACATCAAAAGTACACGGATAAAGCGCATGCGTATTTGTTCCGTTCCAGTTGGCTCCGCTTTCACCCCTGAGGCATAAATACATACGGAAAAACGATCCTGGGTTGTCCACCGAGCCGTCAATCCTTACCAGTATTTGGTCGCCCACATCCAACAGATTTATTTCATCCCGCATCTCCTGCGTAAATTCGAATAATATTCCCTGACCGCCTTTATCGCCGAGTGCGGCTGAAAGAGATCCGTCAGATTCAATCGTGTAACTGGGGGTAGGCGTAAAAGGAGCATCCATCTCTTCCAGGTCGAGTTTGTTATCCGCAGTCAGCGTTATAAGTTTTGCCACCTTCCACCGCGCGTATATGGTAACGCTGGTGGTAAATACGGTGTCTGCCTTAACGCGTGTTCCGCCGGTTTCAGTCCTCACCGGATACCAGCCCTGGAACAAATAACCATTCACCAATCCCAGCGCGGGAATATTTTGCTGGGTTATTTTGTCCCCGCTCTTTATGATGACATTTCCCGGCGTCTGCGGCGGCGTTCCTCCGGCTGCGGGAAAGTTCACATCAAATGAAATAGTAACATCCGGTCTGTTATTCCGCCATGAAGCGTAAACAATAGTATCATTTATGAACGTATCGGTCGCTCTTACTCTGGATCCTGTTCCCTGACTGTTTCTGTACCAGCCCATAAAAGTAAAATCTTCCCGTGTTGGATTCTCGGGAATTTTGTTACCGATTGGCACATAGGGCATATGTGCAACGCGTGTCTGAGCCTGGGGTGCCACATAGTTCAGATGAAAAGTGATGATAATATTGGCATTGTCCATCCATTTGGCGTAAAGGGTGGTTCCGGCGCTAAAAACAGTGTCCCTTGTTACAGGTATCCAGTCGCCGTTGGAATACAATAACCAGCACGCAAAATAATAGCCGTCCCGTGTCGGTATTGGAAGCCTGTCTCCGACAGGTTCGTCAACCTTAATGCTAATACTCGCCGGCGCCTGCGCGCCCTCATAATCAGGATCAAATCTTATGGTGATAACTTCGTCTGCGTCTTGCTGACAGCCAAGCATGGCAAATACAACAAATACCGCCAGGGTTCCTAAAAATAATTTTTTCATGATACCTCCGCCTTTATTCAAAAAATTGCCATTGGTCAAATTCAAAGCCTAACTTGTGCCTGCTTTCAGGTTTAACGACATTAGGCCTGACACCCAAACTGCTGTAGAATACGAAAACCAAGTTATGCTCGCCGATAACGGTTTTATCCAGATTTATCATAACGGTGGTGTATTTACCTTCTTCCCCGCTTTTGGCTTTGATCTGAACGCGTCCGATTACCTCCCCGCCCTTTATTCTGGCGGTATTGGTAGTACCGTTAAGACTGCCGTCATCCGCCGTTACTCCGTCTCCTTGAGGATCAATCCTCAGTTCTATCGCTCCGACATAACCCGCCGGGGTTTCAGGCGTCCTTACCCTGGCGATAAATTTATTCGCCCCAACGCTGCCAAAATCAACGCCGTACACAGCAGCCCAGTCGCCGGTATCAATGGCTGTTACCACCATGCCGTTACTCGCGCCTCCGTCGGGTCTGGTATAAACACCGCCCTGTATGCCGATGGTCTCGGCTTCGTTCGGAATATACGGATTAAATTTCCCTACCTGTTCAACTCCTTTTCTTGTCATGGTAATGGGAGAAATCATTCCTGCGGAATCTATGGATACATTGTCGATATGGGCGCTCCTATAATGGAAATTCAGGCCCATAGCCTGGGTTACCGACGAGGCGTGGTACACTATATAGGTTTTACCTTTAAATTGAAAAATGCAGTGATGGTTGTTTTCATCGGGCGTTCCAAGCTGGTCTTTCGGGTGGACCATGATTCCAATCGGCTCGGTTGAATATGTCCCCAGAGGTTGGTCGCTGACCATATAGGCAATTTGAGCATCGCCTATCAGACCGTATTTTTTAGGTATTCCTTTGGGATCTTTATCGTCGCCGGTATAGTTTGTACAATACGAATAATAATATTTGCCGTTGATTTTAACAATTTCAGAATCTTCAAAAAAATAAGGCACGTTCCATCCTTCATCATATCCTTGCGGATATGAGACAATGCTTACCATATCATCGCCAAGTTTAACGCGGCGGCCCTGCTTGGTAACTTCTTCCCTTTGAGGATCTCCGCCTCCCAAGAACAGGTAGGCCTGACCATCATCATCTACCATGACGCCCGGATCGAACAGCCAGGATACATCCGCGCAGTTTGGCGTATCGCGGCCTACTACATAATTATTGATTGGTGAAATCCACGGACCGGTTGGGCTGTCCGAAGAAATAACGCCAATGCCATTGTCTCCGTAGTAAACAAAAAATTTAGGCTTCCCGCCGAGCATTTTCCATGCCGCCGACGGCGCCCATGATCTGCTTGCAAAGGTATTGGGAGATATGATCGGAGTAGTGTCCGGTATAAGAGGATCGGTGGATCTCGGTCCGGCGATGTTAATCCTGCCGTGATCAGTCCAATTTATTAAATCCGCAGATGACAGAACACGCAGACCCTGAATACCTTCGGTATATGTTATTTGATAAGGATTACCGTCAGTACCATACATAAGGGTATCGTTGCTTGTATATAAATAGACCCGGTCATTGTACACCATCGCCGAGGGATCGGCGCTGAAAGCATGGGTAATCAGGGCGTTATGATGGCCCCATATTTTCCAGGAGTCTGACAGGTTGGCGGGAAGCGTCGCAAACAAAGCTTGAAGTTCTTCTATGGACGGTTGACTCTCCAGCAAAGATACTTCCAGTACCCATTTTGCTTTTACCGTTACACTATTATCAATACTTGTCTGAGCGGTATATTGAATCTCATCTGAAAACCATCCGCTAAAAGTATGACCAAACCAGGCCGGATCGGCAGGCCAGGCGCTGCCGGCGGCTGTACCCCTGCCAATTCTGATTGATGAAGCAGAAGGAGCGCCGGGGTAATTTAAATCGAATGTAATTTTAACAACGGGATCGCCGTCATCCGGTCCTGCTTCAGAACCGGGACAACCGGCAATCATGAAACTGAATAATGCAATTATCCCGAGCAGAATAATCGCAAATCGTTTGTTATTTACTGCCATAATTCCTCCATGTAAAGTAATTTACCGAAATTTCACATATATTATAGAATTCATTTGATTTTATATTGATTTTTACATCATACAATGTAAAAATTACATATAGTTGGTAATAGTTTATACCAATTAAGAATAAAATTATTAAATTGGTAAAGCGTCAAATTGGAGGGTCGATGTCCGTTTCAATTAATGATGACATGCTTCCGTTCATTGGTTATATTATTTTCAGAAAATGCACGCCTTCATGGGAAATGGCGGAGAACACGCTCGGCGGCATTAATCTGACCTATGTTATTCAGGGCGCGGCGCGTTACACGGTTGACAGAAATATAATTGAACTTCAACAGGGTGATTTATTGGTTTTGCCCGAAGGTTCCGTCCGCAAGGCAATCACTTTTCCTGACCGCCTGATGCAATGTTTTTCGGTGGATTTCAAACTAAAGACCATCGACAATCAGGAACTGACTCCCCCTTTGCCGTTTAAATCCCATCCTGGCCGTCATGAGGACATTATTCACCTGTTTCATGAATTATCGTTTGCGCACGTGAATAAACAGCCGGGTTATAATTTAAAATGCAACGGCCTATTTTTACTGATTCTCCATCGCTTTATGGAACTTGTCATATATAAAACAAGTTCATACACCGGGGATTACCGTATCTCAAAAGTAATCAGTTTTATCACTGCGCACTATTCTGAACACATTACAGCCAGAATGATGGCGGAAATGGTACATCTTAATCCAACCTACTTTGGGAGTTTGTTCCGGCAAACGATAGGGAAGAGTTTTAATCAATACCTAATACACACCCGTGTAACACACGCCGATTATATGCTTAAAATGGGAGATTATAAGGTAAGCGATATCGCTGAACAATGCGGCTTTAACGATGTTTCACATTTCAACAAACAGTTCAAACTCGTCAAGGGGTTTCCGCCGTCGCACAGCATGCCTAAAAAATTCTAGGATTAATTCGCAAGAACACTCACAAAGCTCAAGAGGTTTTTCAAATAAAATCAGTCTATTATTTTTTTAAGCGTGTGATCATTGTGCCGCCAGTCCTTGCCTGTTTTGACGCGCAGGTCAAGGTCGATTTTCCAGTCAAATATTTTTTTTAATTCTTTTAAAGAGGCAAGGCGTATTGCCTTGATCATCTCTCCGCCCTTGCCCACCACCATGCCTTTTTGAGACTCGCGCTCTACAATGATAAACGCTCTTACCCAAAGTTTCTCATTATTAAATTCCATGTCGGCGATGTCAACGTACAGTGAATGGGGCAGTTCCTGGCGCAGACGGTTAATTGCCTGTTCACGTATTATTTCCGCTATGCGAAAACCTGTCTCCTGATCAGTGTAGTATTCGTCCCCGTAGAGGGGATGCCCTTCAGGGGCAAGGGCGAATAAGGCGCGAAGAAGTTCGTCAAGCCCTGAGCCTGTTTCGGCGGAAACAGCAAAGATACGTTCGCTTGCGGCAGGCGGCAGACGCGGGGCAAGAAACTCTTTTGCGCGGTTAAAGTCCGCGCCGACAGCGTCCATTTTGTTCACGGCGATTACTGTTTTTTCAGATAACGGGGCAACAAGGGCGGTAATTTCCTCTTCTTCCTGCCCCGGAGCGCGAAGGGCGTCCAAAACATACAGAACAAGATCGCTCTCCGTTAAAGCGCGGGCGGAAACTTCCATGAGTCTTTTATTCATTTTTTTTTCGCTTGTGTGCCGCCCGGGAGTGTCAACAAAAACCAACTGTCCTTCTTCACGGTTCACTATTCCCCTAATTGCGTTACGTGTCGTCTGCGGCACAGAGCTGACAATTGCGACCTTTTGCCCGCACATTTTGTTAAGGAGCGTGGATTTGCCCACGCTTGGACGGCCAATAATAGCGGTAAAGGCAAACCTTGCGCATACGCTCTTCGTATTGTCGTTTTTTTCCCGTATCATTTTACAACCAATATTTTTCTAATTTCATCAATATCGGGGCCTACAACGCGCACAAAATACATTCCGCGCGCCGCCGCCCTTCCTCCGTTATTGGAGCCGTCCCAAGAGTCAACATAAGTGCCGGCTTCGCGGTGTTCATTGCGTCTGATGGATTTAACCAATGTTCCGTCCAGCGTGTAAATTTGAACCGTTACCCTGCCGGGACGCGGAAGATTATAACGGATATAGGTTATTTCTTTTTTGTCTGAATTAATTACATTGTTTAAAATTGTAACTCCGCCGCGCTGCTGACGGGTATTTAAAATATCAAAACTGAACGAACGGATATGCGCATACCAGTCGCTTGGGATTACGCCCGGCGGCACGTCAAGACGGGCGATAAACATATTTGGATCGCCGTTTTTGCCTTCAAGCCTTAATACAAATTCAATTTTCCCGCCGTTAGAGAAATTGCTTTTTGATATATTAAATGTAAAAAGCTGCCCTGCCGCAGTTACATAAGAATTATAGGCGGGATAAAAACCGACGCGGCCTGTTGTAATATCAACCGTTTTGTCAGGAACAATATTAAACAACGGATTTTTGTTATTTGACATATCTCTTGGAAGCCACAAACCGCCCGTACTCTTGCCTTTTTCCGCGGCTGCGGCGGGGTTACGCCATTCAACCGGGACTTCAAAGCCGTAGAAAAAACTTAAACCATTATAACCAAGCCCGTTAAATTCATTAACGTTAAACAATCTTACCTGCACGGCTATGTCATTTTCATCGGAATCTTCAAGATATTTTGTTCCGTCAAAATCCCAAACAACTCCGGAAGATACAACATCGTACCTTGCCCATACTGGCCACGCAAAACAATTTAAAGACGCGCCGTCCTGCGGAGTAATTGATACAAGCACGTCAGTACTCCGGCGTTTTTTGTTATCAGAGTTTGGGTTAACAAAATCATCCGGCGTTACGGGCAATACGGATGGAATCTTTCCGGATGCGACATCCACCGCGTAAGTTTCAAGCCTTCTCATCATTTCAGGAGTTAAAACTTCAAATGGGGGAAGGAATACAGGCGTAGTGTTATTTGCGTCATCAACCGACAATCCCTGTCCCTGAACATGGCCATTGCCTGAATAGCCGGCATAGCGGGAATAATTCCAGTCTACAGGATACCTTGGCGGCGGATAAAGAGAGTAAGAATCATCGTCAACTTTTGGATCGTTCCAGTCAAGGGCGCGTACACTCAGATCTTTTAAGCCGTCAAGCGTAAAATATTCGTCTGGTACGGTTATACCGATTGGGGGAAGAACAGCCAAAGAAGCGGCGGTCGGCGATGAATCAAGTTCTAAAAGATAATTTAATGAACCTTCGGGAATATTTACACTGTACTGTTTTGACGGTTCACCGGGAGCGTTATATTCAAGCGCGGACTGGCGCGGCGGCGTTCTGTCAATAACGGTATAATCCTGGGTTCCCGATCTTCTGTTTCCGTTAATTGTTAAAACGCCGCCATAAGCGGATACAGGCTGCGACATTTGCACAAATGTTTGGGGATTTCCGGGGAGCGTAAGCGCATATCTTACTCTTGGAGGAATTGTGTTGGTTGTTTTAAAAACTTCATCGGAATCCCGCGTACCGACATACAGTATCCGGCCAATATCCGTTAAAGAGCCGTTTTGCGTTACCCGCCAACTTATTTGGCCGCCGTCATAGAGCGCATTGGGTTCTTCAATGTAAATGTAGAAAGAATTGTCGTCCGCCTCGTCGCCTGTTATTCGGCTGACCAAATCAAAACCGTTAGGCGCTAAAATGCCAAGATGAACCGCCGATTGTCCGCGCGCAGCGTCAACTCTATAACCTTCAACTTCCACATTAAAGTTCCTAAAATCGGCGTTTAACCTGACATTTGTCTGTACGCGGATTCTGTCAATTTTCCCGTTGCCGTTTCCGTCTTCTGCAAAACTGTAGATAATTACACGTCCTTCGCTACCCCAATCATAATTAAAGTAACCTTTTCTATTTGCGCCGGCTCCTTTATAAAATGGAATTACATTTACTCCTTGCAATGATATAGGCGCCTTTTGATTCCATGCATGGCTAAAATAAACAGTAAGATTATCAACATCCAGAGAATTCTGCACTCCGTTGGAAATCACATTGAAATTCCAGAACTTTGACAATTCAGTATAAGGAGCGCTTTCGTTCTTTAAATCCTTCAGAACGGGAACGCATGGCAGACTGTCATCAATAAATGCGCCGTCTACTGCGCCGTTAGGCACTTTTGCAGTATCGTAAATTATACTCCAGCCTGCTTTAGCGGCGTCATTTGGGTCTATGTACCTTGTTAACGTTACGTGATTATCAGAGGCGCCTTTAACCTCGAATGTGTCAAGAAATACATGCTGATCAGGATACATTGAAAATTGAATTATCGCGCCGGCTTCGCGGCAGATAAATTTTTGCCACACCGTATTACCGATTATTTCAAAGAAAACGTTTCCGTCTAACGCGCCTTTTTTAAACTCGACAAAACCGCCCGGATTCTGACGGAAAGCGCCGCTCATTGGATAAGAATAAACAGGGGCGTTTGCGCTTATTGTTTCCGCAACGCCGTCAACTTCCCAGCGTCCGATAACGGGGTTTTGATATCCGTCTTTTTGTCCGCCGTTTATTTCAGCGTACATTGTAATGTTATAACTTCCCGCGTCTAAAACGCCCTGTGCGCTCGGCGAGTAATTAATGAACATCCGGCCTGACAGTCCCAAATGATTTTTTAACTGCGTATAAGAATTGGAACTTATATGAAGGCTGCCAAGAATTTGTTCGGTTTTAAGGTTTTGACTGCCATTTCCGTCCATTTTGATAATTAACTTCGCGTAATCGCCACCGGAAGGCCTTAAATTAACGGAATTTCCGATATTTACTTCGTCTCCTGTTACGCTGACAGCCGCCCATCCAGAATTGTTTACAGTAAATGTATTGGCGGACGCGCCAATCAAATTGAGTTTATTTGTTATGAGTTTTGAATCTCCGCCGAGTTTTAACGCGCCATAATACCCTGTAAAACTATTTTGTATCTGCGCTCCGTTTCCAATCCGCCATGTTCCTTCGCTTGTATCAAGAACCGCGTTATTTTCAAGTTCGAGAGTTTTTCCGTCCGCCTGAACAATCCCGCCGCCGTCTTTTACTTTAACATAACTTCCCTGTTTAATTATTGCATCGCCAAGTTCCCCTGCTACGCTTATTTCAATCGGCGCCGTATCCGAACCGCCGCCAAATGAAACAACATCGGCGTTAACTTGTTCAATTGATATGTTATCTGACGCTTCAAGCGTTAAATTTTTACCGCTTGCAATCACGTCTGCAAGGATTATATTTACGGCTTTTATACCGCTATCTGCCGTTCCGTCCAGGGTCAGCGTAACAGGCGCTATATTAAAATCACCGGCATTAATTTCAACTTTAGCGTTTACAAGCCATACGCCTCCGGTTCCCGGATTAAGGGTAAGGTTATCCGCCGAATACTCGCCATAAATTTTAATAGAACCTGTCGGATTAGGACCGTCTACGGTAAATGTTACGTCTTTATTACCGCCAATATAGTAAATTATTATGTCATTATCCGGGTTCACAGAATAATTATCTGACAAGTCTGAAACGTCAATATAATAGTATTTTGCAGTGATAAATTCATTTTTAATATCTTCAATATCTGAAACAAGGCTATTATAGTAAACCAAACTTTTTATTGCAACATTATGCACATGACAAATTCCACTAACAAAAGAGTCAAAATGGTCAGGCGGATAAGGAACTTTTAATTCCAAACACATTACGCCTGACGTTCCGGGTGTAATAAAGGCAGCGGCAGCCGGAATAAAATCATTCGCTTCAATATAAATTGCCGCGCCTAAACCGTCGCCGGGAGGCGAATCATGATTTCCGTTGCTGGTTACGGCAATGGTCACAGAAGCGCCAATCTTTACGCTGCCAATTACTTTCACAATCAGCTGATAACATATAATTGATCCATTTATACCAATATCCGCGCCGGATTCAAGCCGTATTACTTCATTTACAACACCGGCGTTAATTTCGCCGCCAATAGTTATATTGCCATGCGCATTAACAGTAATCCCGTTAGGAGCTGAAACAGCGCCTAAATAAATATTTTCCGCGGTTATGCTGCTTTCTGTTGAGCCGAGCAACGTCAATTCAGTATTAGCGTTGTTTATCTTAAAGTCCCCAATGTCAAGCTCTACATCAGCCTCAAAAAGCTGTACGCCGCCGGTTCCGGGGTTAAGGGTAATGTTATCCGCCGAATAATTACCGTAAATTGTAATTGAACCGGTTGGACTAACGCCGCCTATCGTAAAGGTTACATCCTTATTACCGCCTACTTTATAAATAATAATATCTTTATTATTTGTAACAGTATCACCATCCAATGAATTCAAAGAGTCAAAAAAATCGTAAATAGCCGGTGAAAACACAGATTCAATAACGGGTGTTAGCGTAATTGAACTATTATAATAAACAAGGCTTTTTACGGGAACATTATATATATAACATGTACCTCCCGTAACATAACTGTCAAAGCTGCCCGTAGAATATGCAACAATTAAATCCAAATACATTTCGCCCGGCGCTATAAGATTAATTGGGGAAGTGTTAAACGGGTTAAAATCATTTGCTTTAATATAAATTGCCGCGCCTGTACCATCGGAAGGTACGGTATGATGTCCGGTGCTTGTTACGCTAATATTGCCGCCTGCGCCGACTGTTACATTACCATCGGTAATAGCAATTAGCCTATCGCTTGTAATTGATCCTTGTATAGCAATATTTCCCTCTGCATTCAACGATAATATCCCTGAAGTATTTATTACTGTAGACGGATTTTGCGTAATTCCTCCGGCGCCGCTTTGTGTAATATTAACATTTCTGGAATCTAAATCCAAATTGTCAAATACTATATCTGTTCCTGTAATGGATACATCATCCGCAAGATCAATCTCAAGAACACCGCCTCCGGATAAGGAAATTGAACCGGCTAACGAGGATGAACTATCAATAGTTACGTTATCCGCGTTTAAGTCTCCCGTTAAAACAGCCGCATTGGTAAGACTTAATGTGCCTGCCGTAAGCGAAAAACTGTCCAAATCAAGACTTGCGTTTTCAAGAGTAAGGCTGCCTAAATCATTCGGACTTACATTAAGAGTAACGCTAAAGCCGCTGCCTATTGATACATTATCACCTGCACCGCTCTGACCGGGATAAAAAGCGGCAGGTCCAGGAAGGCCAACTTCTTCCCAGTTATCCGGAGCATCCCAATTATCATTACCAACGGCGTATCCTGTCCAATTATAATCCGTTCCCCAAACGCCTGCGCAGAGGAAAATAAAAAGCAGCGTAAAAAATCCGGTTTTCTTCATTAATATTGTGTTAATTTCCCCTTCCTTTTTAATTATACTTTAATTAACGGGATAAAACTATATTCTATAAACCGGTTTACTCCGAGGTAATAATACTGTAGATTATCAAACAGGAGAAACCATGAAAGTTCTATTTATAGGCGGAACCGGCACTATTTCAAGCGCAATCACAAGACGGGCGGCGCAATTGGGCTGGGAACTTTATTTGCTTAACAGAGGAAACCGTAAGGGCGAATTTAAAGATTTGGAAATTAAACATATCGCCTGCGACATTAGAACGGAAGAAGCGTCCGTCATCCGCGAAAAACTGGAAAAGACCGTCGGCAAGGGAAATAAGTTCGATGTCGCCGCCGACTTTTTCGCCTTTGTTCCCGAACATGTACAAAAAGACTTTGATATTTTAAACGGACTTTGCAAACAGTACATTTTTATCTCCTCGGCTTCCGCGTATCAAAAACCGCTTTCATCGTACCTTGTTACGGAAAGCACTCCGCTTGCAAACCCGTTGTGGCGTTACTCAAGAGATAAAATCGCCTGCGAAGAATTTTTAACGCAAAAATACCGCGATGTCGGTTTTCCCATAACCATTGTCCGTCCCAGCCACACTTACGACGAGAGGAGCGTCCCTCTTGGCGTTCATGGCTCCAGGGGCAGTTGGCAGGTGTTAAAAAGAATGTTGGACGGCAAACCTGTCATTATTCACGGCGACGGCACAAGCCTGTGGACATTGACCCACAACAGCGATTTTGCCCGCGCTTTTGTCCGTATAATGGGAAATATCCACGCTATAGGAGAATCAATCCATATCACTTCCGACGAGAGCGTAACATGGAATCAGATTTATCAAATTATAGCCGACGCGCTGAATGTCCAATTAAAAGCCGTGCATGTGTCAAGCGAATTTCTGGAAGATTGTTCGCATGGGCGTTACGATTTTAGGGGAGGTCTTTTGGGGGATAAAGCCAATTCGGTTGTTTTTGACAATACCAAGTTAAAACGGCTTGCAAGCGACTTTACCGCGAGAACAAGGGCGGATGAAGGCATTAAAATGACTGTTGCCAATGTTCTTGCCAACGCCGATTTACAGCAGGAAGACCCGGAATTTGACGCATGGTGCGATAAGGTCATCGCCGCTTTGGAAACCGCAAAGAATAAATTTACCAGTTAGAAACAGGTTTGGCTGCGGCGTCAGCATCGTTTTTCTTTGGCAGGTTTTTTTTGTGTTCCTTCAGGGCTAAAACAGCGATAAATACAAACAGTGAAACCATAATAATAATAGATAAAATTATTGGAAGTAAATTGTTTTTCTTTTCCTTCATCGGAGGCGGAGCGCCTACAATCAACGTAGACGGATCAACAGGTACGGTATTATCAGAAACAATAATTATAATGCAGATAATTAAAGCGATAAACATGAGCGCAATGGCGCCAAGACTCGCCAAACGTATTACAAAAGTCGATTTTTTATCGACAGCCAGGTAAACCATAGCCCCAAGAATTATTACGCCAATTATTATACCGACTAAAATCATACTTTATTTTCGGCTTTTTTGACTTGATTTACAATTAATAATATGTTATCATATTAATATTCTTAGAAAAAAGTGAGGTTAATATGGCTCATAAAATTAGCGACGCCTGCGTAAGTTGCGGATCATGCGTTAGTGAATGCCCTATGGAAGCAATTGTCGAAAAAGACGGTCAATATCAGATTGATCCTGACAAGTGTTCTGATTGCGGTACCTGTGTCAACGCATGCCCTACAGAAGCAATTTCCGCAGCATAAGGTTGTCAAAATCATTAACTGGCAAGGGCGTATCCCTTGCCTTTTTTTTAATACTCATAAATCTGCCTGTTTTTAGCCAGGATTTCCCCGTAATAAAGCGCCTAGATCCAAGCGATACAGGCTTTAAACAGTATATTAGCGACGTTGAGGGCAACAGAAAGCGCGTTTTTAACACAAGAACCCACCTTCCCCCCGAAGAAACAGCGCAGTATTTGACAATTTATCAATATACAGTTAAGCCGGATGAAAATATTTTCTCCCTTGCCGCGCGTTTGAACATACCGTACTCGGCATTGGCAAGTTTAAACAGCCTTGACAGTCCGGCATTGGAAACAGGAAAAACTCTGCTGCTCCCCTCCTGCCCGGGAATCTTTATTCCGCCAACTTTGCAGACGGATTTGGAAAAAATAACAGGGGCGGCAAGGCAGAACAACAAGGGGGGCGTTGAATTAAAAATAAGGAGTTTGGGAAAACAGGAAACTTATATGTTCTTTCCCGGCGCGGATTTTACCCCTACGGAAAGGGGGTTTTTCCTTAACTCAGGATTTAGGTTCCCTTTACGGCAGTACCGTGTAACCAGCCGCTACGGTATGAGGGAAGACCCATTTAATGGCCGCATTTCGATGCATCAGGGGATAGACCTTGCCGCGCCGGAAGGAACCGAGGTTTTTGCCGTGGCGGACGGAGTTGTAACGGCGACGGATTTTGATCCAGTTTACGGAAATTATATTATTATAAAACATAGTAATAATTGGACAAGCCTATACGGACACTTACAATCCATAGAAACGGTATTGCGAACAGATGTAAAATCAGGTAACCTTATAGGCAGAGTGGGATCGACAGGCCAATCCACAGGACCGCATCTTCATTTTGAACTGCGGCAGGACGGAAAAGCGTTTGACCCGGCAGGAAGGCTCCGTCCCTAAGAATCGACGGAATCAAAAAACGGATGGTATATGCCCAAATCTAAAATTACTCTTGCAATTATCCTGTTCTTCTCATGTTTTAACCTGCAAGCGGAATCTTTTCGCACCGTTGTAGAGGGCATGGCTGAAGTATCTTCAGGCTCGACGGATAATGTCATTCCCGTTGGAATTAACACCGCAGTAATAATCAATCTGGGCGCGGAGACGCGTTTTTTAAGAGGCGTAGAAATTGAAATTGCCGCTCCCCAAGCCTGGCTGCCATACCGCGGTTCTGTTGTTATGTCAATTTACGCCAACATTAATCCGCAGACCGCGGACGGGATAACAGACATGGACGGCAGCCGAATCGCCTTTGAACCTCTTCCGTCAAGATTAAGGATTATTTACCAAATCCCCATACGCCGGCAGCATGGACTAAGAACGACTACATCGGTAATTGTTCCTACGGGCGTAGTACAACCGTCCTCATTTCCAATCATGTTCAGGTTAATGCAGGTCTCTAAAGGGCTGCCTGACGAGTTTGAAAACAAGTTATTTAACCTTACCGTAAGACCGGTTTTAAGCGACGAAGGGGCAGTAAGACTCATCCCCCGCTACCCCGCCCAATTAAGAAACAGGCCTTTTACAGTCCTAATTGACGACAATGTAATACCTAACATTTCCGAACAGATACTTTTACGCGAAGGAGAACATCATCTTGTCGTTCTTTCAGAAGACTACCGCAACGAAAGCCGCCGCTTTGTTGTAGAAAGGGCGAAAGTCGTCGATTTAACCATAGAATTACAGGACCCGACCCCAATTATTATCTTTGAAGCCCCTCAAAACGCTCAAATTTACCTGAACAACAACCTAATCCCCCGCAACCGCGACTCCGTCACTGTAGAGCCCGGTCAACATGAAGTAAAATTCCAGGTAGCTGACTACACCCTAACAAGAACCCTAAACATCCAGCGCGGCAAAACCTACCGTGTGTCTCTAGCGGTAGACCTCACAGTCCAGGAAGAAGAGTAATTCTTTAGAAAAATTTGTTCATGAAAAACAGGCTCCTAACCGATACTTTTAATGTCGGGATTGTAGTTCCCCTCCCAAATCACTATGATTCCGATATGCCTCAAGGGGCATGGAGCTGTTCGAAACGAAAATCGGACAGCTCTTTTTTATATCATAGATTAAATCAATGAATAGTTATATAATGCCTCATGCAGGAAAAACAGACTGACACGGCAATTCAAGTCAAATTTAAGCCTTTTTTTGGTGTCCGCCCCGGTGTGTACCTTACGGCTTTATATATAATTATTCTGCTTATAATCCTATTTTTCCTGCTTTTGTATCCCGGTTTAAGGAATCCGGGGGCGGTTTTAATCGTAAAAACAGAGCCTGACGGCTCGGCTATCAGAATTGACGGCGTTTACAGGGGCGTCGCGGGAAGTAAAATCCCCATTTCAAAGGGAAATCACACAATAGAGGCTATTATGCCGGGTTTTGAAAGTCAAAGCGCCATTCATGAAATCCCTGCCCGCTACTTTGGTTCGCTCTTTTTCCCTCTGCGTTACAAAGTTGAGTTTACGCTAAAAACGCCGGACCCCGTCGCCGCATTTGCCTATTATGCCTCAGATTACGCCACATGGACATTTGCCGGAGAACCTACCGCCTCCTGGCAAGTACCCATGAGCCTTTCGGAAGGCACTTACCGCGCAGGTCATCTTCTTTATCCTTCTAATACTTTAAAGCATGAAATGCGGCAAATTTTGCTTGCCGCCTCAGGTTTTGCCGTCACAAAAGCCTCGGTTCGCGACCTTATCCGCGCTAAAATACTTTTAGATAACCGAGGCAATGCTCCTTCCCCTGTCGCGCTTGTTCACTCAATATCAGACATATTGGCGTTTTTGTCGGAAAATCCGGGCGCGGCAAAATGGCTTTCCCAGGTACTGCCGCGGGAACAAGCTTCAGTTATTGAGGGTTCAAAGTGGTATAAAAAACAGTCCGCAGTATTGCCAATACCGCAACCGAACGTTTCTATAGAAAGCCAACGGCTTGTGGGAGTAAATTTTATCAGATTTTCATCGGGTTTTATGATCAGCGAGACCCCTGTATCACGATCCTTGTTTGAAACATTTCTTGACGAAAATCCTCAGTGGAGGGAACAGCAAACTGATTATTTCCCACAGGAAATAACAAGTTATCCCTGGGAAATCGATAAAAACATCATTACGGGTGTAACATGGTACGCGGCGCAGGCGTTTTGCGAGTGGATAGCACTACGCTTACCGCAGACAACAGGTATGGAAGTGAGACTACCTACGGAAAAAGAATGGTCAATCGCCGCTCAAAGTATCAGCAACATGAAAAATATTGGGTGGGAATGGTGCGATGACCCATATACCCCCCTTCAATTTTCAACCGTAACCTCATATAAGGCGATACAAGCCGTCGGTTCCCCGGAACGTTCCCTGCGTGGCAGACAAACGGCAAATTCGGCGGAAACAAGGGCTTCCCTGCCCCCCGATCTGTCTTCGCCAATCGTTACTTTCCGTATAGTAATTGCTCCCACAATAAAAGAGTAACCGTCATGGGTGAAGGCGTAAAAATCATCGCGCAGAACCGTAAGGCGCGGCATGACTATACTGTTGATGAAACTTATGAATGCGGCATTGAGTTATTGGGGACAGAGGTAAAATCGTTCCGGGACGGTAAAATTTCATTCCCGGATTCGTGGGCGGAAGTGGTAGACGGCGAAGTTTGGCTGCGCTCACTGATAGTTGCGGAAAATCCCTTTTCATCGGTATTTAACCATGAACCGGACAGAAAAAAGCGCCTGCTTTTGCACAAAGAGGAAATTAAAAGGATACATAGGAAAGTAGAAGAAAAGGGGTACACACTCATTCCGCTGTCATTTTATTTTAAAAAAGGCAGGGTAAAAGTGGAAATCGGGCTGTGTAAAGGGAAAAAAGCCTATGATAAAAGGGCGGGAATCCGCGAAAAAGACTTAAAACGCGAAATTGCCCGTGAATTCAGGCGCGGACTCCAATAATTGGCATTAACGGGACTTTGATTCAATAATTTCCAGCATAAAAAGAAAGGCAAAGACCAACAAACCGACGCAAAGTGCCCCTATTTTAATACTTTTATCAGAAATAAACTCGGGATTTGAGGTAATATATACGTTTCCGGCTATTACAGGGTCATTTTTCATATTTCCAAGACCGACAATCCGAACAAAACGTTCATCAGGTTGACCATACCCCATAAGACGGGCATTAACCATTATGGTATCCTGATCGTATTGCAGGTTAAATTTTGTTCTTTCCAGTTCTTCATTTATATTTCCCAAATCTCTGATATTCTCAATCTGCCTATCCCTCTCGGCCAAAAGATAATTATACGCCGACATGCCCGAAGGACCGCCTAAAAACGAAAAAAGCGTATAAACGGCAATAGCCGTCCAAATTCCTATGAGATATTTAAGTATTCTCATAATTCAATTTACGGCGTTTTTTTGCTTTTTCTTAAAACTTTCTTCAATTAAGACAGTTTTCATAAAAAAACAAATCTATTTAAAAAGCAGGATTGACAACACTATTACCATAAGTTATCCTATAAGGTGAGATAAGCGCTATTGAAAACAGGAAAAAGTACCGATAATTGACCATAAGTGTTAATTTAGGGAGCGGTTCATGGCAAGAAATAAAAAACCTTCGATATACTCTGATCGCGCGAATATTGGTAGCGCGGAAGAACTTGATGAATATGGCGTATGGGTAAAAGGCGAACCACAAATTCTTTCTGCGGATGAAAAAACAGACGTAACTTCCAATCTTGATGATTTTGCATTGCCGGCTGCGGATGATTCTTCCGGTGACATATCATTATCTTTGGACGACGCGGTATTTGACGTTGACGACGCCTCAGGACCTTCCAAATCTGAAAAAATTGAATTTCCTGATGATAACATAGAGCTTGACATTGACGACAATCCATTAACATCACAGACCGATCTTGCGGATCTTAATATGCCTTCCGATGACAACCTTGACACGCCTGTGGGAAACGAAAATATTGATATCGAAGACGCTTCTTTTGATGAATTTGAAGTTCCGTCCGCGCCAGCCGAAAATGAAACAGTTGAACCAGAAAACAGCGCTCCTGAAGAAAATAGTTTAACAACCGAAGAATTTGAAAGTGAGACTACGGACAGTGAAGCTTTAAATACTGATGAATTCGATAGCAATGAAACAAACGGCGAAATGACAGACAGCGCAGTTACAGCTAACGATGACTTTGACGCTGAAAATTTAAACCTCCCTACGGTAAAATCAATTGAAAACAACATTACCGCCGTTCAGGATGACTTTGACGCTGTTCAGGCGGGAGACCCGGGGCTTTCAACTCAGCTTCTTAAAAAAATCGCTTCAGAACTTTCATCCATCAGAAGCGAACTTACGGATCTTAAAAAAGAATTTGCCAGTATCCGCTCTTTGCCTCAGCAGGAAGAGGAAAAACACACAGAGGGCGGCGGTTTTTTCTCGGATGACGATGATGAAGCCATCTCGCTTACAGGCGACGAACTTAACAACATACTAAGCAGCGGCGGCACTACAGAAGAGGGAGTGCCTGAAACAATCGACGATGAAGAGGATGAGGCAATCGCGCTTACGGGCGACGAGCTTGACAATATCCTTAACTCGGCGGACTTTACGGAAGAATCGGGGACCGAAGAAACGCCCGAAAGTGAATTTTCTGTTGACGACAGTGCCCCTGTCAGCGAAGCCGCTTCCGATGACGCCGATTCAAATAATGATGACATTAGCATTGATATTGATCTTACTTCCGATGAAATGGCGGACGTAAATCTTGCCACTGATGATTTACCTGATTTGTCTGATGACGGCGCGGCAACCGAAGAAGAAGCCCCCGCTGCTGACGATTTTACCGACCTGTCGGAAAGCGGCGCGCCGGTCGAAGACATTAACACGGATGATTTAACGTTATCTGAAAGTGACACAACAATTGAGGATACATCCCTTGCCGCAGATGATCTTCCTGACTTGGCAACAGAAGACATGGCAATCGAAGACACATCCCTTACCGCTGATGATTTAGCGTTATCTGAAAGTGATACGGCAATTGATGACACATCCCTTGCCACAGATGATCTTCCTGACTTGGCCGCGGAAGACATGGCAATCGAAGACACATCCCTTGCCACAGATGATCTTCCTGACTTGGGCGCGGAAGACACGACAATCGAAGACCCCCTTGTCATGGATGATTTGCCTGACCTGGCAGAAGACGGCGCCGCAGGTGAAGAAGCATCACTTGACACTGATGATCTTCCTGACTTGTCCGCAGAAGACACGGCAATCGAAGACACATCCCTTGCCGCGGACGATCTAGCGTTACCTGAAAGTGACACGGCAATTGATGACGCATCGCTTGCTGTAGATGATCTTCCTGACTTGTCCGCAGAAGACACGGTAATTGAAGATACATCCCTTGCCGCGGACGATTTAGCGTTACCTGAAAGCGACACGGCAATTGATGACGCATCGCTTGCCGCAGATGATCTTCCCGACTTGTCCGCAGAAGACACGGTAATTGAAGACCCCCTTGTCATGGATGATTTGCCTGACCTGGCAGAAGACGGCGTTGCAGGCGAAGAAGTATCCCTTGCCGCTGATGATTTAGCGTTACCTGAAAGTGATATAACAATTGATGACACATCGCTTGCCGAGGATGATCTTCCTGACTTGTCTGCAGGAGATACTGCAATCGAAGACACGTCCCTTGCCACGGATGAATTTACTGACTTGTCTGCAGAAGGCGCGGCAATCGAAGACACGTCCCCTGCCATTGATGATTTTGCTGACATTTCAGACGGCGATACATTAACTATTGACGAAGAACCGGCGAAAAACGATGAACTGGATATACTACGCAAAGAAGGCGCTCCTATCCCAATTACTGAAACGCCGGAAAACAGCTCATATCTTGAAGAAGACGGCGATATAGATTTGTCGGACGCGGTAATTGACGAACCGGAACTATCGACGGAAGGCATTAACGACGAACTGACGGAACCCACCTTGGATGGAGACGATTTTAACCTTGATTCACTTGATGATCTGTCAATTGATTCCGAGTTGGACTTGGACAGCGACATCTCTTCCTCCGGCGGTACTGAATTAATGGATGAAGAAGATGCGGAACCCGCGCAAGAAATTCCGGAAGACTCCGAATTGGATACGGAAAGCCTGGATGAAGCGGTTGATAATGTAATTTCTGAAAGTAATTTTGAAGAAGAACTTGAAGAACCTGTTGTTTTTGACGACTTCCAGGATTTTTCAGCTGACAATTTTGACAGTGTAATAGAACCGGAACCCCCGGCGCCTGTTAAACAGCAGCCTGCGGCTCCTCCTCCGGTTCAACAGCAAGCGGCTGCCGTTGTGCAACCGGTACCGCAACCTGCGCCGCAAGCAGCGCCGATAATTATGCAGGCGCCTGCGCAGCCTGCCGGTAAAGATCAATTTGCAATTCCTTCCGGTTTGCGGTCTGAACTTAGAAACATTCTAAGTTACATGGATCAGCTTCTTGAATCGCTACCGGAAGAAAAAATCGAAGAGTTTGCGAAATCCGAATACTTCGATTCCTATAAAAAACTCTTTAAGGATTTGGGGCTGGTATAATCGCCGATTTATCCGAGCATGGCGCACAACTTCATTCTCGTTACAATCCGCAGGCGGAAGCCGCGCGCTACATCGACTCCTTAAACTTAAATGACGCAATAGAATGTTTTATTTTAATTGAGCCGGGTCTTGGCTATATTATTCCCGTATTACAGGAAAGATTTAAAAACAGCAAAATACTGGTTCTTCACGCGGAGAGCTTTCCGCAAGACTCTTCCTCTGAGCAGGTACATACTTTAACCTGTATTGAAACCGCAAAAATCAATGAGTTTTTGGAAACTCACATTCAAAATATTAATATCGACAGTATTCGCGTAATTGAATGGCGTCCCTCATTAAACTACTACAAAGAAGCCTACGTAAAACTTCTTTCTTCGGCTGCCGCATTTTTAAAACGCGCGGATGCGGAAAAAAGAACGACGGCCGTTTTCGGAAAAAGATGGGTAAAGAATTTTTTTAAAAACATTGTGAATATTAAGCATACCCTTTTATACAGACAAATGGAAATTCCCGTTATTATTACAGGTTCAGGTCCAACTCTGGAAAATGCCCTGCCTATTATTCAAAAAGCGCGGAACAACTGCCTTATCATCGCCGCGTCTTCTTCGGTTCTTGCGTTATCATCAGCAGGTATAAAAGCTGATATGGTCATTGCCACCGACGGCGGCTGTTGGGCGCTAAAGCACATTTACCCTTTTTATAGAAATTATAAAAACTCAAACTCAGGTTTTCTTGCCGTAAATTTATGCGCCGCCCTGCCTTCACAGTGCGCGGATACCGCGCAGTTGATAATAAACGACGGCAGTTTCTGGCAAAGCATCGTTCTTCACGAACTTAATTTGCCGTCAGTAATTATTCCGCAAAGAGGGACGGTAACCGCCACCGCCGTTGAACTTGCAATGCTTCTTTCAAGCGGCAATATCTACCTTGCAGGTTTGGATTTTTCAGTTAACGGCATAAGAACGCACGCAAGGCCGTACAGTTTTGACAATTTGTTTTACGGTATCGCCAACCGTTTTATTCCTTTTTATTCGCAAAGTTACACAAGGGCAACACTGCTTCACAAAGGCGGCAGCATGGGCATATATGAATCATGGTTTAAAGAGCAATTGGCCAAGTGGCCGAAAAGAATATTTTCTATTGGCGGCAATAAAATTTTTGAGAACGGAGAGCCTTCCGCGCGCAGTAATTTAAAAAACACAGAAGGATTTTTCAGCGTTGTCAGTCATGAAGACTCAAATAATTTTTGTGAAAAAGGAATACAAGCCCTGCTAAATGCGATAAAGCAGTCTGAATATTCGCAAAATTTAAAACAGGAACTCAATTCCCTGCTTTTTCCCGGCGAAAATAAAGTAACGGAGCGTGAATTGGAAAAGGCGATAAAAGCCGTCTGTGCGAAGCATATGCAAAGCATAGGCGTAAAGGCCGCATATGAATAATGCAAATCGCTATACATTTTTAAAATCCCGCAACGGAGAGACAGTACCTGCGATTATTCATCAGGACGGCGAGGCCCGTCCTTTACATTCAATGATTGATCCGATACGGGAAGCGCAGCGTCTTGTGTCAACAATAGGCAAAACAGACTTTGTAATTTTCCTGGGACTCGGCGGCGGTTTTGCCCCGCAGGCCGCTTTGGAACTTACAAATTCAAATATAACAGTAATTGATTTTGATAAAGACAGCATAGCGGAACTTTTTGCAAATAAAGATTATTCAAAACTGTTGAATAACGACAGGGTGAGCATACTTATAGATTTAAATGAAGAAGAAATAAAATCGTTTATAATTGAAAATTTTACCCCCGCCCTGTGCGGCGGCATAAAAACATTCCCGCTGCGGACAAGAATAGAACAGAATAAAATAAAATTTGAAAAAGCCGCCGCCGCAATACAGGAAGCAATTGACGCAGTATCAGGCGATTATTCGGTTCAGTCTCATTTTGGACTGCGCTGGTTTTCCAACATTATACGCAATATAAAAAACATGCAAACAGATAATTTTTTTAAGGGAAAAAAAGAAAACCCTATTCAGGAAGCGGCGATAGTTGCAGCCGGTCCTTCGCTGGATACGCAGATTTCTTCCCTTGCGGAATTTAAGTCACGTAACGGCTTTATTATATGCGCCGACACAGCCCTTGGCGTTTTGTTACACAACAACATAACGGCGGACGCGGTCGTATCAATTGACTGCCAGCACATAAGCTATTATCACTTTATGGACGTTTATCCATGCGGCAAAAAGATTCCCCTAATCCTTGACATCGCAAGCCCTCCCCTTCTCCGCGGTTTACCTTCATTTTCTCCCGTCTTTTTTTCAGGCGGCCATCCGCTTACCCGCTATATAAACGCCCATTGGAGATATTTTCCGCAGTTAGACACATCGGGCGGAAACGTTACATACGCGTGTCTTTCCCTTGCCCAAACTCTGGGCTCAAAACACATAACGCTCTTTGGCGCGGATTTTTCCTATATTCGCAGTCAAACTTACGCAAGGGGAACGTATATTTACCCATACTTTAACAGAAAACAAAACCGTCTCTCTACCGCGGAAGCGCAAATGTCCGCTTTTCTATACCGCAGCCCATTCCTCCCCAACGAAGACGGGCAAAAAAAAGACTATTATGAGACATCTTCTTTGCGTTTCTACCGCAAAAAACTGGAAGAAAAAGCGGCGGCAATGGACGCGAAAATAAGAAGCGCACCGGGATTTGGAGCGCCTATCAACTTGAGATATGCGCGAAAAAATGTCGAAGTACAAATAGCAGCTTACAAAGAAAACAAACCAACAATAAGCGGAACAGACTTTTTGGAACAGTACCGTAAAGATATTGCCGCCCTGCCTGCAAGCGGATTAAATGAAAAAGAAAGACAAATCTTTGCCACTATCCTGCCAACTGCCGCCGCTCTTAAACACAGAGGCACAGATTCTAATAATTTAATCGAAGAAACAAAACATTATTGCATTAAACAGATTAATAAAGTACTGGAAACACATTAAAAAAATCCCCTTTGTGATCTTTGTACCTTTGTGCTCTTTGTGTGAACTCTTTCCGAATAAATTCAAAATTCCCTAAGCTGTGAAATAAAATTATTCTCCGCGTTTTGAATAAGGGAAATGGCCCTTGAAAAAACAGGAATAAAATCTTTTGGATCATTTAAGAGCAATTCCGCGGTAATGGAGACAACTTTTCTGTCCTGGGAAAAGGCAACTTTAACGACTTTTGAACTTCTGTTTGAATAATTTGCGGCGGTAAGAATATTTTCCGGGGAAGTGGTTTCCATCTTAAACCCCATATAAACCTGAAAAAATTGAATATCTTTCTCGTCTACGATTATAAAATAATTATTCCCTGCCACTTTAAAACGAATATCGCCGTCACTGTCAATTGAAGGCTGATACCCTTCCTGACGCAGATACTCCATATAAATACTTTGTAAACTTTCCTTTGTCCATTGCTGTTGCGATACAGCCGGAAAAACAAAAATTCCCCCAAAAATAAAAATAGCCAGAAAAATTTTGCCTGCTTTTGCCATACACAACTCCTAAAATATAAAAATATTTATAGTATCTATAATAAGTATATATCCATCTGCGCATTTGTCAAGAGAGCGTTATAAAAAAATAATTGTAAGTTTTTAACAAACTTCTTTTAATTTTTTACCGATTTTCCTGTAACGCGCAAAATTCTATTTTATCTTCTTCCTCAAACTATTATCTTAATACTCATAGGAGATATATAAATGAAAAAAATCATTGTGATTCTTATCATTTTAATGACAGTAGCAGGAGCGCTGTCAGCGGATCCCATCTACCTGGGGAATTTCCCCTTAGGGCAATGGCTTGATGCCAACTACAATGCGGTATGGGATTTCACATCAAACAACATTAGAATCTTGAGTCGCAACGGAACAGTTCTTTACGACTTTTCCGACAAAACAATTCAAGATTTTAAGGTTACCATGGAAGGATCTCAACCTGCCATTTCCTTCACCTGTCCAGAGGCTGGAAGATCATATAAATTCCTGAAGCCTTTACTCAGTGATGATTTGAACATGCGTATTAATAGGTCTAATCGTCCTGAATACTCAGTAACAATGAGGAAACAGTAGTCTTAATTGTTTTAACGGCTGTATATTGCATACAGCCGTTTTTTTAATAATGTTTCAATTAAATCTTGTATAAAGATAATCGCTTACTAATTGTTTAATATTACAAGTTTCCAATACATTTTTCATATCATTTATGTGTACTATTTTTGTCGCACATTTTTCGTCCAAAGCTAAAATACCCAAGCCCCATTTCCTTAAATAATCAATCTGTTTCTCATCAAAATACTTAAATCCAACAATATAATAATCTTGACTTTTATTATATCTAATTCTCATCCACCTTTTATTTATTAAATTTTCAACGATTTCATCTCTTGCTTTGCCTTCAAGTCCTACAGTTTCCCTATATTTTTTATACACTCCTTTGATGTATGCATGAGTAATTCCAAATACTTCCGGGTTCTTTATTACCACCTCTATATGTGTAGATTTTACAGATAGCATTTCACCAACAGGAGACACCCAGTAAGTATCGCACATAATAATTCCTCTTACCAAATCATCTTTAGCTTCGCGAAGTACTTCGCGAAAAATATCATCTAAGTCCACTCATATCTCCTTTAATTATATAAGAATTAGTCCCAAATTGTCAAAAGTTTGTTCCTGAACCTTCAAAAGAAGGTTCACATATATATGGTACGGACTTGCCATTTTGCTTGACTGAAAACGAAAAAAAATTGATTTTTTGTTGACTAAAATTAAGAATACTACTATACCAACGTTAAGGAGATAATTATGGGACAAATGTTTTATGTTTGTGCTTACGATATTGAAAACAAAAATGATAATAATAAATTAATTATTTCTCTGATTTTTTTCTAAGTGGGAGCAAGATGTATGCCTAAAGATTAGTAGTGCCGCCAATTTCTTGACGACACTAACTAAATTCGGTGTCAGATACTGTTGCGTTATCTTTCCAACAAACGTCTGAAGCAGAGTGTGTCCTCATCATTAAAGTTCGTTGGGTATGTAGACGGGTGATAGCAAGCATACGTGGGTATATCACGCTTGCCGTTGTTGTAATAACGCAAGCCGTCATTCCATCTGTTCTTGAAAGAATCATCAATCCGAAAACCGGTCGGCATATTGTTCCAAAGCTCCTTGCCCCAAACGATTATGACATCGGGGTTGTATTCCGCAAGCACCTCGAAAAAAGGCTTTTTGCCTGTTTCCCACTGCCACGGTTCTTTAGATACTCGTGGTTTTTCCAGTGCAGTTTGAATGTAGTTGTACAATACAAAAGAATTCCAGAACGCTTTTGTTTCCTCCGGTGTACACTTGTGTCCCATGAAAACATCTGTGAAACAACGGTATGTTTTCATCGACCAGTCTTTGGATTCGCCTTCTGTGTATGCAAGAAACCCGTTAACGACATCCGGTATTTTATCCCGACATTTTTCAAAATCTTTGCCATCTTCCTTTTCGAAAGGTATTAAGTTGCCTGCGGTATCATACTCAGCACAACCGGGGCACTCGCCGCAATAACAGCTTTCGCCAAGCACAAGTATGCGCTTTCCGTTAAAGCCCGTAGTTTTATAATTTTCTCCAACCCAAGGTTTAAAAAACACGTTTGTCATAATTTCTCCTCCTTAATTAGACGTTTTCGTCCATGTTGAGCCGTTTGTCGTCCTCGTATACGTTCCCGCTTTTCCTGTACTGTATGCGGTCTTTAAAGTGTTTCCGCCATATCCATCGGCTCCTTCAGGAAAAACATTGTCTCCAAAATTAAGGTCATGTATGTTGCTTCCCGCTACAAATGTTACGCTGGTAAGGTTGGAACACTCTTCAAAAGCCTCGCCCCCAATCACATCAACGCCACTTCCTATGATTACGCTGGTAAGGCTAGTGCAACCTCGAAAAGCGTCAAACCAAATGTCGGTAACGCCATTTGGTATGGTTAGACTTGTAAGACTGGTGCAACCGGAAAAGGCATTATACCAAATATAGGTAACGCCATTTGGTATTGTAAATGTATTGCCTGTTTTTCCTTCTGGATATTTAATTAAAGTGGTTTTGGTTTTGTCAAACAATACGCCGTCTTGTGAGCTATATGTGGTGTTAGCAGTATCAACATTTATCGCGGTAAGACTGGTGCAACTTTCAAAAGCCCAAGCACCAATACTGGTAACGCTATCCGGTATAGTTACGCTGACAAGACTGGTGAGACAGAAGGCAGCAACCCCAATGGTGGTAACGCTATCCGGTATAGTTACGCTGGCAAGGTTGTCGCAATTTGAAAAAGCGCTCTTCCCAATGCTGGTAACGCTGTTAGGTATGGTTAGACTTGTAAGACTGGTGCAAGATCGAAAAGCCTCATCCCCAATACTGGTAAATCTTGCGTTGATAGGTAATGTTACACTAGCAAGGTTAGAACAACCGTAAAAAGCATTATCCCCAATGCTGATAACACTGTTCGGTATGGTTATGCTGGTAAGATTGGTGCAAAATTTAAAAGCCTCATTCCCAATGGTGGTAACGCTGTTCGGCATTGTTATGCCGGTAAGCGTGGCGCATCCATTAGAATAAGACCAATTTCCTGCTATAAAAAAAGTATTATCTGGAATGGTTGTTATTGTACTGCCGGAAAGATCAAGGTAGACGTATTTGGCACGGTTGGTATAAAGCGTAGTTCCAACGCTTCCAGAAGTTGAGAGAGAACCGCCAAGATTGTTCACGTTCAGTTTGACGTTATATGCATTGGCGGTGTTGTTTGTTGGTTGTGCATTTAACCATACTCCAAAGTTGGAAATGCTGGTAAATGGAATTTGAGAAATAGGGCGTGTCCCGTCTGTATGTGAAAGATCATGTTTGCATGTTTTTGTTTCAATGCCTTCTGTTGTATAAGTTGCCGGTGTTGTTACTTTCCATTCCCAATCATGTCCAAGTGCTACGGCTCCTGTGCGTGTTTCTTTATGTGTTGCGTCATGGTTACAAGTTCTTGTATCTATTCCCGTTGTCGTACAAGTCGGTGCTGTTGTCTGCATCCAGTAATTCCAGTCATGACCTATCGCCGCTATTGTGCGTGTCGTGGTGTGCGTCGCGTCATGGGTGCAAGTTCCTGTTTCTACTCCCGCTGTTTCACAAGTTGCATGAGTGGTTATTACATAATGATAATTGTGTCCGAGCGCAGGTATAACATTCAGGTTTTCTTCTAAATTACAGATTGTACATTTTCTGCTTCCATTTCCCGGCGCGGTACAAGTAGGCGCAATTCCCGCTAACTGTTCCCAATCATGCGCTGTCGGGGCTATCGGTATGGCGCGTGTCGTGGTTGTTTCGTCACGTCTGCAAGTTCCTGTTTCCACTCCTTCCGCTGAACAGGTTGGGTAGGCGGTTATTTCCCATTCGTAATCGTGCCCAAGGGCCTGTATGTCCAAGTCTGTTTCTTTGTGCGATGAATTGAGCGTACAAATTCTTGAGCCTCTTCCTTTTTCCGTACAGGTGGGTTCGGTTTCCGCTTCCCATTCGCCCCATACATGCGCCGAAGGGTCTATAGCTATTTCCCTTGTTTCTTTGTGCGTTGCGTCAAGCGTACAAACTCTTGTTTCCTCGCCTTTTGCCGTACAGGTTGCGGCTTTTGTTACCGTCCAATCGCCCCAATCGTGCTCATGCGCCTGAGTAGAATTGTCTTCGTTGCCACAAGCCATTATAAATCCGATTAACGCTACAATAGCGAAAATTACCAATTTGTTTTTCATGTTAAATACTCCTTTCTTCTTTGATTTGTATTAAAAAAGCCATTCCTAACAGCGGACGGCGTTTTTCCGGGAATAATGAGAAAATAGCGTAAAAAAGTGATGTTTTTTTGCTGTTTATTGCACGGGGGG
>Ga0268262_10000179_pt1 | contig 82066 bp, 82 predicted proteins | sample TergutNc150P3_FD_190354 | JGI IMG/M metagenome (GOLD analysis project Ga0268262, IMG submission 190354) | Nasutitermes corniger P3 segment gut microbial community from laboratory colony in Florida, USA - Nc150 P3 (SPAdes) (version 2) | ecosystem: Host-associated > Arthropoda: Insects >...
TGATTTGCGGGGAATGTTGGATATTGTCGTCGATGGACTCTTTATAACTCTGTTCAGCCGCCCGTCGCTTTTCGTCGTCGGGTATCTTACTGATTTCGGCTTCTCCGACGAAACTGCCGATAACGATATATCCGTCTATTTTCCGATTGTCGATGATGCGCCTGATTTTGTCGGCCTGCGCTTTCACTTTCGGCGACGTGTCGCCGTCGAATAAGCGGCTGTTGCAACAATTATCAAGATATACTACCCGCTTTCTATTCATGCCCTGCCTTGCCTCCTACCTAATAATATACATTACGGACGGCGGGATTGCAAAAAATGTCGGGCGGGATGAATACACACCGACCCGACCCGCCGACGACCCCCACCGACCGAACGACGGGGGACGGCGGGGGGCGCGGGGGAAATGTCATCTGAGGCGGTTAAAACTCGACATACAGACCGACATTTACTTTGTTAATCCAATACCAACGGGACTCGCCGTGGCGCGTCTCTTCACCCATTATGTGTTTCGCCGTTTCCGATCGTCCGACAATACCTCTGTAGGAGACCTCTATAAAATACCAACGCGCTTTGACGAACGGTCCGAAATAGAACATGTTATTTATTTCTTCGCAATCTTCATCTCGTTCGTTATCTTTGTCATAATAAGTATCATGATATACGACAACTTCTTTCCCGGCAGAGTATTGAAGCCGATAACCTATAGAGCCTCCTGGCGATAGAGCGAAACCGTAGGGCAAACGGTATATGTAGCCTACGTCAATACCGGCGTCAATAGCCAAGGCCAATTCATCCTCTCTATTATAACCCGTTCCGAAGCCTACTCCTAAATCAATTCCGTAGAATAGACCGGAACTCTTCAACCACCCGGCTTCAACGTTAATCCACTCATAACTTACCGAGGGTGGTAATATCGAGGACTTTATCTCGGGCGAGTTAACCAACGTGTAGTTCACGCCTGTGTATTGTCTTGTCTTGCCGCTTTCGCCAGCCTTTTTAGGATCAGCCTCGGACTCTTGCGTGGCGAGCCATGTCTTAAACATTTCCGCGCATACGACCGCCGCTTTCTCCACCAAGTCCTCAATGCTCGCGGATCGGACGGGGTCGCAAGACGCTACAAGGTTTCCGTTTTCGGTTTCGTACATCTCCACCTGCAATGTGAATTTCGCCCCGAGTTTGCTGACCGTCCCGCGCACTATGTAGTCCGCGCCTATTTTTGACCCCAGCGTGATGACGCAGTTCTCGTCGGCGCACTCTTCGAGCACCGCGCCGCCCTGAGCCATAACCGTCTCCGAAGTCATAATGACGTACTTCTTGGGCGGCAGGTTTTTGACCGCCTCTCTGCGGAGTTCCGCCGTAACGAGCCGCATATCCGCCCTGCTGACCTTTTCGGACGCGCCCGACCCTTCGTCGATGTCGCTCTCCACGATCGCGACGTACTTGATCCCCGCCGCCGCCGTCCACGCGAGGAGCGCGATCCACGCGAACGTCTTTATGATGCTGGTCATTCTCATCAGTTATTCCCCCCGTTTCCGCCGTTCCCGCCGTTCCCCGCCGTATCTGTCCGTGTCTTGATGATGATCGCCTCGTTCATAGCGCGATCCCCCCCTTTCTGTTAATGTGTGAAATTAAATCGCGGCGTTTTCATTGCGCCGCAGTTTGAAATACCGTAAATCGACATCAAAACGGGATATTTCGGGTCTGTAAGGCCTTAAAACCGTCTGCGGAAGCCCTATTACAGGATGATTGAGGATTATTTCTGCGCCGAGGCGGGTGTATAAAAAAAACCTACCTTTAAATTGTACATATATTTATATAGGAAAACGTTGAAATTCGGGGTAAAAAGGGGGTTGGACGGGGGATTTAGATGTATAAATTAAACCTACCTTTAAATTATACAATATCGCGCCGCGTTTATCATCGTACACTAATATAGTAAATCGGATTTACGTAAATCAAGCGGGGATTTAAAATGCTGTCGGTCGGCTGTTTTCACTCTGGCAGGTCGTTGTGGTATATGGCGAACGCCTCGTTTACCGCATCCATGACCTTTTCTCGGTTGAACGGTTTGAAGAGGCAGGGGAATTTTATCGTTTTGTTGATCTTTATGATGGTGTGTTTGGGGTTGTAGCCGAAGCCTGTCATGAGGGCGAAGCGGCATTGGTAGCCGCGTTCTTTGACCGCGTCTACTAGTTCGTAGCCGTCCATTTCGGGCATGGCGATGTCTGTGATGACGAGGAAGTACGGGGCCTCGGCCAAGGCCTCGAACGCGGCCGCCACTGTGGGCACGGCCGTGACCTCCCAGCCCATCGTTTCGAGGTAGATCCTGAGGAATTCAAGGACGTCGGCCTCGTCGTCGATGACCAGAATGCGTCTATTCTTTTCTTTTGAAGAGTTCATAAGTTTTGTCTATGAGTTCCTGTTTTCCGAACGGTTTGGCGATATACGCGTCCGCGTTCATTATGTGCAGCCCGACCATGTGGTCGAGCTGCTGGCTCTTTCCCGACAGTATGGCGATGGGGACGTTGCTGAATTCTTCGCAGCGTCTGATCTGTTTGAAGACCGCCCATCCGTCCAATTTCGGCATGCAGATGTCGAGGAGTATGGCGTCGGGCCTGTACTCTTTGACTTTTTCGACGGCCGCTTCGGGTTCCAGTACCGCCTGCACCTCGAACATGTCGGTTTCGAGCACGAGTTTGACGAGGTCGGCGATGTCGCTGTCGTCCTCGATGACCAAGATTTTTTTCTTCATTGCGTCATGCCCTCACTTTTTTGAAAACTCGGCGAAAAGCCACTTCCAATACCTGAGCGCGACCAAGAGCGCCGCCGCCGACGCCGCGAACCGCAGCGAATTGGCGAGCGTCCCGATGAACTCGAAACTCAGCGGCCGCGGTATGGTTTCCAGCCCGGACGCGGCCAGGATCAGGGCGGCGGTGATAAAGAGTATCAGATAATACGGGCGTATGTGCATGGCCTCGCCCAGCCGTTTGCTCAGGTAGGCCAGCACGAGCATCATGACCACGGCGGACGCGTCGAAAAAGAACAGCGGTTGCTCGTATATCATTTCATCTCCTGGTGTTCATGGACAGAAACAGCCCGACCATGCTGAAGGTCGAACTCATGCTGCATCCGAGCAGGGCGGTCGTCCTCACTATGCCCGTGTATACGTCGCCCTCCGCGATCACGAAGGTTCCCACGAAGATCGCGCCCAGCAATAAAGATAATAAAAAGCCCAGATATGGGGCGTTCCGATTGATTTTTTTCTTGTAAAAGGCCGATATTAGAAACGCGACCACGTTCAGCCCCATGCAGCAGACCACGTAGCCCACGATGAGCAGTTCGTCGAGCGTTGACGGGAACTCCATCCGCGCCTCACTTCTTCCCGAACGCGTTCATGAAAGCGTCTTGGGGCTTTGAATGGGTGATCCCGCTCATAATACCCTCCCTGCCGCTGAACTTCGACGAGACCTCTATGCCTTTGGGGGTCACGCTGAAGCAGCGTATGTCTTTTTGGTGGTCGCTTCCGCGCATTTTCAGGAAGCAGAGCGCCTTTTCTATGACGCTGTCTATTTCCACGTACCTCAGGAGCACGTAGGTGTCTACGATGAACGGTATTTTGCTGGTGATCTGCGACAGGTTTCCGAGGAGGCTGTCGTTTTCGCGCAGAAGTATGCTTGTCACGCCCTCGCGTTTGAGCGAGTTTATGAAACGCCGTTCGAGGTCGCGCCGTTCGTTCGGGTTTTGCGCCAGGGGTTCGAAGTGGGTCATGGAGTCCACGACGACGCGCTTGGCCCCTAATTCTTCTATGAGCGCGACGAACTTTCCGTCGGACTTGTCGAACTCGCTCAGCGCGGTCTCCGGGTCGGAGAAGATGACTTTCAGTTTGCCCTCTTCCTCGAGTTTCTTGAGGTCCCAGCCGAAGCGCAGCGCGTCGTGGTAGTACTGCTGGGGGAACTCCTCGAATGTGATGATGAGTCCGGGTTCGTTGTACATGGTTATGCCGTTGTATATGAACTGCATTCCGAGCGTGGTTTTGCCCGTGCCCGGCGCGCCCTCGACGAGGTTGGCCGAACTTTCGAGCAGTCCGCCGCAGATCATCGCGTCCAGGGACTTGATGCCGAAGGGCACGCGCGGTTCGGTTTCGGGTTCGCTCATGGTTTCACCGTATTCCTTATATTAATATAAACCGTCCGTTACGAAACACGTCTGTTACGAAAACAAATGCACGATTACCGCTTTCTGCACGTGCAGCCTGTTCTCCGCCTCCGCGTAGGCCACGCAGGCCTTGGAGTCCAGCACGTCGCTTGTGATCTCTTCGCCCCTGTGCGCCGGCATGCAGTGGGAGACTATGGCGTCGGCGGGGGCTTCGGCCATGAGTTCCGCGTTGATCTGGTAGGCGCTGAAGATCTGCCTGCGTTTTTCGGTTTCGGCCTCTTGGCCCATGCTTGTCCACACGTCGGTGTAGATCACGTCGGCGTTTTTCACGGCTTCGCGCGGGTCTGCCGTCAGCGAGACCCCGCCGCCTGATTCGGCGCATATTTCGCCGCACTTGTTTACCAGGTCGGCGTGCGGTTCGTAACCTTTAGGGCCGGCGTGGGTGAAGCGGTGGCCGAGTTTGGCGCATAGAACCATTATGGAACTGCACACGTTGTTGCCGTCGCCCACGAAAGCCACGTTCAGTTTTTCGCCGGGGCGCGCCTCGGAGAGCGTCTGGCCGAAAGCGAGGGCCTGGCACGGGTGGGCGAAGTCGGTCAGGGCGTTTATCACCGGGATGGAGCACGAGGCGGCCAGCCGCGTCAGGGTGTCGTGGGCGAAGGTTCGGGCCACTATGAGGTGCACGATCTTGTTCAGGTTGCGCGCCACGTCCTCCACGCTCTCGCGTTTGCCCATCCCTACGGACTCTTGGGGGAGGTTGATCGAGTGGCCGCCGAGTTCGTAGATGGCGGTTTCGAAGGATACGCGGGTTCGCAGAGACGGCTTCTCGAAGATGAGGACCCCCGTCTTGCCTTCGAGCACCCTCTTTTCGGACACGCCCCTGCCGTCCTTGAGTTTGGCGGCGAGGCCGAGTATTCCGCCGATCTCCTCGGCGGAGTACTCAAACAGGGTTAGCAGGTCTTTTTTTTTCATAATTTAGCAAAATCTATTAAATATGTATGGCGCTTATACGTACTATATCCGTTTAATACGGGCGGGCGGCGCGGCCCCCCGTTATACTAAAATAATAGAACGGAGGGCGCGGCGCAAAAAAAACCGCCATAAAAAAATATTAATTTTTTTTTGTGCGCAACTAAAAAATGTAATGTATATTGTTAAATGACAACAAAAACATATTACAAGTCCTATCGTGGAGGGAGGTTGGTTATGGAGATCACAGAGGTAAGAATCTCGTTACGCAACGAGGAGAAGCTCAAGGCGTTCGCAAGCATCACGCTGGACAATTGTCTTGTCGTGAGGGGCCTGAGGGTGATCAACGGCTCCAACGGGTACTTCGTTTCCATGCCGAGCAAGCGCCGGCGCAACGGTATGTACCAAGACATCTTTCACCCCATCAACAACGAAACCCGTAAGTTGATCGAAGACAAGGTTCTGGACGCTTTCGAGAACGAACTGAACCGCTCGGAGAACCCGGACGAGTACGCGCCGGACGGTCAGGAAGACACCTTCCTGGACGAGTGACGGCGGTTCCTGTTTTGATATTTGCGGTAGGGGCGGGTTTAAAACCCGCCCTCCCGCGGTTTGCCGCGCAGACCCGTTTAAAAAAATAACATAATCCCCTTGACACCGTCGCTATCCGAATATTATTTTATTACCCTAGGAGAGTCAAAACCAACAATCGGGAGTAAAAAAATGGCCAGAAAAAAGTTTATAGCCGGTAACTGGAAGATGAACACGACCTTGGAAGAGGCCGTCGCCCTAGCCAAAGGCGTAGCCGACGCCGTAGGCAAGCAGACCGACGTCGATGTCGCCGTGTGCCCGCCCTACATCAGCCTGTCCGCCGTGGCGGAGGCTGTCAAGGGGTCGAACGTGAAGCTGGGCGCGCAAGACGTTCATTGGGAGGCCAAGGGAGCGTTCACAGGCAAGGTGAGCTGCGCGATGCTCAAGTCGGTAGGTGTGACATACGTCATAATCGGCCACTCCGAGCAGCGGCAGTACTTCGGCGAGACCGACGAGACGGTCAATAAGAAGACCAAAGCGGCTTTGGCCGCCGGGCTGCTCCCCATAGTGTGCGTGGGCGAGACGCTTGACGAGCGCGAGAGCGGGAAGATGGACGCGGTGATAGACAGGCAGACCAGGGGCGCGTTTAACGGGATCGGCGCGGCCGACGCGGCCAAGTGCACCATAGCCTACGAGCCTGTGTGGGCCATAGGCACCGGCAAGACGGCCACGTCGCAGCAGGCGAACGAGGCGCATGTATTTATAAGGAATATACTGACCCAGTTATACGGCAAGGAGACCGCCGGCGGAATCCGCATACAATACGGCGGCAGCATGAAGCCGGACAACGCGAAGGAACTTTTGGCCCAGAGCGACGTGGACGGGGGTCTGATAGGCGGCGCGGCGCTCAAGGCGGGCGACTTCGCGGGGATCGTTCATCCCAAATGACGGTTATTATTCACAAATAAATAAGGAATAGGCGGCGATACCATGTTTTTCGCGATTCTGCTGGTTTTGTTTCTGTTGGTGTGCATATTCATCTGCCTGCTCATCCTCATCCAGTCCGACAAGGGCGGCGGCATATCCGGCGCGATCGGCGGGTTGAGCGGGGCCAACAACTTCTTGGGCACGCAGGACACGGCCAACGTGCTCACTAAAGGCACGTACGTCTTCGGCGCGGTGTTTTTGGTGCTCTGCGTCCTGATGACGATCTTTGAACCGGGCGGCGGCGGCGTGAAGTCCGGTTTGCAGAAGAGGGCTGAGAAGGTTCAGACGGTCACCCCGGTGCCCGCCTCCGCTTTCGGGGCCGACGGGCTGATCGGCGACGACGGTGCGGCCGAAACCGCGCCTGACGCGGCCGAGGGAGCGCCGGCGGAGTAGGGCGTTGATCGTAATTGAAGATTGATTGAAAAGACCGCGGTCGTGGTGGAACTGGTAGACACGCTACTTTGAGGGGGTAGTGGGCGTACGCCTGTGTCGGTTCGAGTCCGACCGACCGCATAAGAAGGGGGACGTTTTCCGTCCCCCTTTTTTATTTGGTATAGAATCGTCATGAATAACCTCTATCAATACGACATAGACTTGTCAGCCCGAATCGGGCGGGACGGCCCTGTACGCATAGCCGGGGTAGACGAGGCCGGGCGCGGGCCCCTTGCCGGACCGGTTGTGGCCGCCGTCGTCATATTGGATCTATATAATAACCCTATAGAGGGGGTCAACGACTCTAAGAAGCTGACCGCCGCCAAGCGGGGCAAGTTGTTCGATTTGATAATCAATACCGCAAAGGCGTACGGGGTGGGCGTCGCCGACCAGAAAGAGATCGACGAGATCAATATCCTGCAAGCGACCTTTCTGGCTATGAGGCGCGCGCTTGAAGGGGCGGAGGGGCGGTACGACCTGCTCTTGGTCGACGGGAATCAATACATAGCCGGGATTCCCCGCGAGCGTCAGAAGACGGTCGTGGGCGGCGACGCGCTGAGCGCCTCTATCGCCGCCGCGTCCATAGTCGCCAAGGTCACGCGGGACAGGATGATGGACGGGTTCCACGAGCGTTACCCGCAGTACGGTTTCGCGGAGCACAAGGGCTACGGGACGAAGCGGCATATAGAGCGGATAGAGCGGCACGGCCTTTGCGAGATACACCGCAGGAGTTTTTGCGGCAAGATCGCCGCGGCGCAAACGTCGCTGTTTTAGAGATGATTTTAGACTTTTCCGCGCAACGCCTTTCCGCCATTATTTATATTTATATAACCGTGAGGTAAGTAAACCGTAAAAAGCCAAAACCAGGAGCCTAAAAACATGAGTAACAAGAGCCCGGAATTCGCTAAAAACGCAACGTTCGGCCGCTTCGACGACTCCGCCCGCGAGTACGTGATCACCGATCCGCAGACGCCGTACCCTTGGATCAACTACCTTGGGAATCAGGACTTCTTCTCCCTCATTTCCAATACGGCCGGCGGGTACTGCTTCTACAAGGACGCGCGCCTCCGCCGTATCACGCGGTACCGCTACAACAGCGTCCCCGTAGACACGAACGGCCGCTACTTCTACATAAACGACGGCGGCGACGTCTGGTCGCCGGGGTGGAAGCCCGTCAAAGCCGACGTTTCGAACTACTCTTGCCGCCACGGCATGGGGTACACGGTCATAAGCGGCGCCCGCAACGGCCTCGCCGCCGAAGCGCTCTTCTTCGTCCCCCTCAATTTCAACGGCGAGGTGCATAGGGTCAAACTGACCAATACCTCCAAGGGCGCGAAAAAGTTCACCCTCTTCTCCATGGTTGAGTTCTGCCTCTGGAACGCCCAAGACGACTCCACGAACTACCAGCGCAACCTGAACACGGGCGAGGTGGAGATAGACGGGTCGACCATATACCACAAAACCGAGTACCGCGAGAGGCGCAATCACTACGCCTTTTACACGGTGAACAGGCCCGTCGCCGGGTTCGACAGCGACCGCGACTCTTTCACGGGGCGGTACAGCGGTTTCGAGCGGCCGGAAGCGGTCGTCGAGGGCAAGTCCCGCAACTCGACGGCGGACGGCTGGTGCCCGATAGCCTCCCACAGCCTCGACATCTCCTTAGGCGCCGGAGAGTCGGCGGAATTGGTCTTCGTGCTCGGATACGTTGAGGTGGATGACAAAGAGAAGTGGGCGTCCCCCGGCGTTATAAACAAAAAGGGCGCGCAAGAGATGATCAAGCGGTTCTCTACGTCGGAGGCGGTCGACAAGGCCTTGGCGGAACTTAAGGCGTTCTGGGACGATCTGCTCTCGCGCTATAATGTGAAGAGCGGCGACGAGAAGTTAGACCGTATGGTCAATATATGGAATCAGTACCAATGCATAGTCACATACAACCTGTCGCGCAGCGCCTCTTACTTCGAGTCGGGGATCGGGCGCGGCATGGGCTTCCGCGACTCCAATCAGGACATCGCGGGCTTCGTCCACCAATTGCCGGACAGGGCGCGCCAGCGGATCATCGACATCGCCTCCACGCAGTTCGAGGACGGCGGCGCGTACCACCAATACCAGCCGCTGACCAAAAAGGGCAACAACGAGATCGGCGGCAACTTCAACGACGACCCGCTGTGGCTCATCTACTCCGTGGCCTCCTATATAAAGGAGACGGGCGACTGGAAGATATTGGAGGAGAACACGCCCTTCGACAACAATCCGGCTTCGGCGAAACCGCTTCTCGACCACCTGACGGCCTCCTTCTACCACGTCGTCAACAACCTAGGCCCCCACGGTCTGCCGCTGATAGGGCGGGCGGACTGGAACGACTGCCTCAACCTCAACTGCTTCTCAACCACGCCCGACGAGTCCTTCCAGACCTGCACGAGCAAAGACGGCAAGACGGCGGAGTCGGTGCTGATAGCCGGTATGTTCGTCTGCATAGGCAAGGAGTATGTGAGGATATTGGAGAAATTGGGCAAAAAAGATGAAGCGGCTAAGGCTGTAGAGCATATAGAATCCATGAAGAAGACGATCCTGACCGCCGGCTGGGACGGCGAGTGGTTCGTGCGGGCCTACGACGACTCGAAACAGAAGATCGGCGGCAAGGAGTGCGGTGAAGGCAAGATATTCATAGAGTCGCAAGGCTTCTGCGTGATGGCCGAGGTGGGCGTGAAAGAGGGCTACGCGGCCAAAGCGCTGGAATCCGCGAGAAAGTATCTGGACACCGACCACGGCCTTGTGCTGCTCAACCCGCCGTACACGAAATACCACGTGGAACTCGGCGAGGTCAGCTCCTATCCGCCCGGCTACAAGGAAAACGCCGGCATCTTCTGCCACAACAACCCGTGGGTGATCATCGCCGAGACGGTGCTGGGTCAGGGGAACGAGGCCTTCGGGCACTATAAGAAGATCGCGCCCGCCTACCGCGAGGCGATAAGCGGCCTGCACAGGATGGAGCCGTACGTCTACTCGCAGATGATAGCCGGAAAGGACGCGAAACGCCACGGCGAGGCGAAAAACTCGTGGCTGACCGGGACGGCGGCGTGGAACTTTGTAGCGGTCTCGCAGTGGATACTTGGCATACGGCCTGATTATGACGGGCTGACGGTTGATCCGTGCATACCGTCGGATTGGAGCGGCTTCACGGCGGTCAGGAAGTTCAGGGGGGCGACGATCAATATCACCGTGAAAAACGAGAGCAAGTCGTGCAAGGGCGTCAAGGTGCTGACGGTAGACGGGAAAGCGGTGCCGGGGAATACGGTGCCGGTCTTTACGGACGGGAAAACGCATGAAGTTGTGGCGGTGATGTGATATGTACAGAATGTTCCTGAACAGCAAACTGCGCGACGTCCGGATAACGGGCGTCAACCTCGAGTACGAAGGCAGCATCACCATCGACGAGGATTACCTTGAACGCGCCGGGATACTGCCCGACGAGGAGGTGCACGTCTTGAACGTGAACACCGGCGTACGGCTTACTACTTACGTGATAAAAGGCGAGCGCGGTTCCGGGATCATGGAACTGAACGGGCCGGCGGCGCGGCTGGGGATGGTGGGCGACAGAATCATGGTGCTGACCTACGCTATGCTCAGCCCGGATGAGATCGCCGGGCATAAGCCGGCCATCATCAGCGTCGGAGTGAAGTGATTTGCGCAATATGATGCTATTCGTAACCGTCGCTACGGTAATCATAGCGGCTATGCTGATAGGCGTTTCCCGTTCGCGCGTGAACGCAATGCCGGTTGCGTCGTCTGTTGATACTGTTATTGATACCGCCAATGCAGATACATCATTATCGCCGCCGTCATCACCGATAACGCCGGCGGCGCAGACAAAAACGGCGCAGACGGCTACGGCCAAACCGCTGGCCTCCGTTCCCAGCATCGGCAGCGTCCAAGTGCTCAACGGGTGCGGCGTTGAAGGCGCGGCGAAACGCGTGACGGACTTCCTCCGCTCCAAGGACTTCGACGTCAAGGAGACCAAAAGCGCATCCTCTTTTAACTACGAAACCACTATGGTCATATCAAGAACGGCGGATATGGGGCTGGCGAAAGGAATCGGGAAACTGCTTAAAACGGACAAGGTGATACTGATGAGGGTCGAAAACCCGCTGTACGACGTTACGGTCATAGTGGGGCCTGATTATGAGGAGAAGATAAAGTGACGGTAAAAAAGGCGGTTAAGAAGAAGACGGTCGTCAAGGCTGACAAGACTGACAAAGCTGACAAGTCCGTTAAGGTTGGCGGCGTTCTGGCCGGGAAGGAGCTGGTCGACACCGTCGTCTCCGTTCTGGAGGATAAGCTGGCTGAAAGGATCGCCGTTATCGACCTGCGGAAGGTGTCCGCTACGGCGGATTGGTTTATAGTGTGCTCCGGCGACAACACATCGCATACCTCGGCGGTGGCTAATGATGTGATCGGGACGCTGAAACAGAAGTACAAGACGGCGCCTTGGCACTACGAAGGGGTTGAGGACGGGCGGTGGGCGCTGATTGACTATACTGACGTGGTGGTGCACGTGATGCTGGAGGAGGTCAGGAAGTATTATGACCTTGAGTCGTTGTGGGGGTGAGGTTACGGGAATAGGCCGTTGTTGGGGATGGGGATTACGATTTCGTGGCGTTCGTAGAGGGATGCGTCTGTCGGCGTTAATACCACCTCGGAAGGCTTTGGTGATCCAGAATTGGGAGTGTAATAACCGGTTACCACATCGTTTTCTTTTATGAGCGTGATTGCCGGTGCGGGGTTGGAGGGCGCCAATTTTTTTGGGTCTCTCGTCACCATGATCACCTTGATATACTGCACAGCGCCTTTCGTTATCAAATGGTCTTTAGAATTGCCAAACGTGTCGTACCAATCTGCAAGGTTGTCCGAGTAGCGGAATTTCAGGGCTTCTACGTTATTAGCCAATGTGTTTGTTTTCTTAGGGGTAGCAGGATTGCTGTTTTCTAATTCCCGTATGAGTTTACTATTATCCACACTATATGTGATTTTGTTGATACCATCAGCGGGATCCAATCCGCCAATCAGGACAGTCAGTTTATCGTAAAAATCACTGCCGCTCTTGTTTTCCGGTATGAACGAGGAGACGTCGACCATACCGTAGTTGAAGTCGCCGGATGTTTCGGGGCAATCCAAATTTGTTGTCGATGTGGCCTTGTCGCATGTTTCAATCCAAGAGTTAAATTTAGTATTATCTATGTTACTAGCATTCTTCTCATACGAGAAATCCGGCTTCAGCTTGAATCCCGTATTCTTCAGATCATCGTAAATGATATTGAGTATCTCGCGCCCTGTCATCCGCAGCGACACGTTGCTCGCGTCGCGGGCCATGGTGACCGACGAGTTTTGGACGAGCATTATGACCGGCGCTAACAGCATGGCGGCCAGCACCATGTAGACCATAAGCTCTACGAGCGTCATGCCTTTTTTGTTCATCATTTCAGCGCCCCAGTCATTTTAACATAGTGATCTTTGCCGCTTTTGTTCCACCTTACGGATACTGTGGCGGTATTAATGTCTCCGCCGCAATCTATAATGCCGCCTTTTTTATCGGTAGCTAAGTTATATTTCCACCAATCCACGTTATACGTCACCGCACCCATGGGTATACCGACGGTATTATCAGCGTTTTTGTATTTGCCGATAAACGCCTTAAACGCATCTTTCTCATCGCCGGGTGTTATATCGCCTTCCCTAACCTTGTCGCAACCGTAGTACGAATAGTATTGCAGACCCTCAAGCACTTCCATAGCGAGAATATTCGCTTGTTCTGCTTCGTATATCCCCTTCCGGTGACCCATTATTCTGGGAAACACGGTCGTGATCATAATCAGGGCGAACGCCACGAGTACGAGGCTGATCATGACCTCTACGAGCGAGACGCCGGCTATGCCTTTTTTGTCTACATTTGTGTCCATCTGCCACCATCCGTGCTTTGGTGCCAAAGCGTCGGCCTTATATTGGAGTTGTCTTTCCGTATACAGTAGCGGGCATTTGCTTTGTTACTAGTGACCAAGACCATGCCGTCTTTAAACGCATTCAGGTTATCCGCTATCGCCGTTATGGTATTTGTTGTAGGGTCGTCGGGGTCTGTCCCTATCCAATTGTTGGATGTGATATCCATATCCGTAGCAAATCCGGATACATTGGCCGGGTCCGGGGCGGAGATAGTCACACCATTGTTCAGCGTGATTGTTTTAGATTTATGGACAATATTAACTACAGTTACGCCGCTTGTTGTCACTTCCTCTTCCTTGTCCCATTTTATAGTGTACGTATTGGCGTCGGTTTTAGCGAACGTAATCATTGCCACCGAACTAGGATCTTGACCTTGTTCAATCGCCCTAGCCTTAAGCGCGATGATCTCCTTATGCAGATTTATAGCGTCCTGCCGCAACTCCTGATGCCGCATAAACGACGACCAATTCACCGAGATCAACGATGTTAGGACGCCCATGATGACGATGACCACCATGACCTCAATGAGCGTGAAGCCGCCGCGGCCTGTTCGGTCGGCGGGGTTCTCAGGCGTGGTTTGGCGTTTATTGCGGCGCTGTTCCATGGTGACGCATCCGGTTTTCCGGGTTATCGCCCCGGGCGGCGGTTTCGGGCGGGGCGGAGCGCGCGCTCCGTCCTCACTGATATATTATACCTTAAAAACGGCGTCAGGTCAACCGGAAAATAAATTTTCTGCCGTCGCGGTAATTATATTATAGTGTATGGACGTGATAGACAGAAACTCCGATACCGAGCTTTGCCGGCTTTTGGGCGGCTTTTTGGAGTACACCGAGAAGGAGAAGGGGTACTCCGGGAACACGGTGGAGGCCTACCGCAGCGATCTCTCGCAGTTCGTGGAGTTTCTGCTGCACAAAGGGCACCCGCTCACCGTCTCCGCCGCGCTCTCCAAGCAGCCGTTGCGCCTCTTCCTGCACGACGTGGGGCGGCTGGGGCTAAAGGCGCGCTCCGTAGCCAGAAAGGTCGCCGCCATAAAGTCGCTGTGCCGTTACTGCGTAAAGACGGGCGTCTTGACTGTAAACCCGGCTAAAGCGTTATCCACCCCCAAGTTAGACAGCCCCCTGCCGGTCTTCCTGACGGCGGCGCAGGCCGAATCTTTGGAGGGGGCGGCGGCCTCAGACAGCGCCCGCAACCGAGCGATCGTGGAATTCTTCTACGGCAGCGGGATACGCCTGTCCGAACTGCACGGCCTGACTTTCGGGAGCATAGACAGGCGGGGCATGACGGTGCGGGTCATGGGCAAGGGGCGTAAGGAGCGGATAGTCCCCGTCACCGCCCAGTCCGTAGACGCCCTGGACGAGTACCTGAAAGAGCGCCGCGGCGGCGTTGACCCGCGCGACCCGGTTTTCTTAAACTCCAAGGGGGAGCGCCTGTCCGCCCGCCAGATAGAGCGGATCGTCAGCGCCACCGTATCGCAAGTCTCCCAGCAGAAAAAGAAAAGCCCCCACGTGTTGCGCCACTCCTACGCCACGCATTTGCTGGACGCCGGAGCGGACATCAGAGCGGTGAAAGAGCTTTTAGGCCACGCGTCGCTGTCAACAACGCAGGTCTACACGCATATATCGAGGGAGCATCTGCTGAAAGTCTATAAACAGGCGCATCCGAGGGCGGAGAAGTGAAAAATATCTTATCAATAATAACCATCATAATTCTGGCGACCATGTACGCGGCGTTCGGCGGCGCTGACGGCCAGAACGACGATCTGGCGCTTGAAGCCGCTCCGGGGCGGTCGGTTTACGTTGCCGGGGACACCGTCGTCGTCGGAGTCAAGGCTTCAATTCCGCCGGGCTATCATCTCTACTCCAACCCCCTCGGCCCGGGCATAGGCAAGCCGCTTAACCTGTTTATCAACCGGCGCGGCGCTGACGACAAAAGCCGCCGCGCGCCTTGGAGCGTCGTTTGGAGCGAGGCGCGGAAGAGCTTTCCCAAGCGCTACACGCCGCCTATCGGGAGCTGGGTGTGGGCTTACGAGTCGGAAGCGTACTTCTTTGTTAAGGGCGTGATGAAGCGCGACAGCGTCGCGGCCGTTGTCGATACTGTCGTAAACGCCGGTAAGGATAAGGGCGCCAAAACGCCCGCCGCCGCTAAGAGCAAACCGCCGGCCGCCGCTAAGGATAAGGACAAGGACGCCGCCAAGGGCAAGTTTTTCAGCGGCGTAAAGGGGAAAAAAGGCCTCCCTGAACCGGTTAAGGCCGAAACGCCGCCGCCCCCGCGCGTACTTGCCTACGAGGTGGTTGTGGAGGCGCTGATGTGCAAAAGCGCCTGCGTGCCTATTATTAAGAGCGTCTATTTTGAGTTGCCGGAGCCGGCGGATACCGGGATTAGTTCAGGAGTCGAAGAAAAGGTCATTGAGCGGAGTCGAAATGACCTGACGCCGGATGGAGGCAAAACAAATACAGATATCGCCTTCCCCTCCGCCCCCGTTTGGCAGACGCACTACGCCAAGTCCGAGCCGATAGCCTTCAGCGTCGGCGCGCCGAGTTCCGCCGCGTCGGTCGCGGGCGGCGCCGATCAGTCCGGCATATCCGCCCTCTCGCTGAATCCCTCTTCGGTCGGCATCAACGGCGGGATTAATCTCGGCCTGTCTGGATTGTCAAGCCCGCCCGACGTGAATCAATCCGACTCCGCCGGATTACAGGCTTCTCAACCGAATGATTCTATTGCGGACGCCGCCGCGACATACGGTGCGGGCCGATACGACTACTCGCCTCTTGAGGAGCGTCGCGAGTACAGCCTCATCACCGCCGTTCTCTTCGCGCTCTTGGCCGGCCTCGCCCTGAACCTCACCCCCTGCATCTTTCCGATGCTTTCCGTTCGCGTCCTCTCATTCGCGGAGAGCGCGCGCGAGTCGCGCCGCTCGGCGGTTGTGAGGAGCGCGGTCTTCTCTTTGGGGATCGTGGCGGTCTTCCTGCTCTTGGCGGGGCTAGCCGCGTTCGCCGGATTCTCCTGGGGTCAGCAGTTCCAGAACCCGGGCATGATGGTGGGGATCATCGCAATCGTGTTCCTCTTCGCTCTGGGAATGTTCAACTTTTATACGCTATCGGTCCCGGCGATAGGCTCCGGCGGAAGCAGGGGAGAGGGCGAGGGCGGCGGTTCGTCCGTCGCGGGCGACTTTTTGAAGGGCGCGGCGGCTACGGTGATGGCCACCCCATGCGGCGGCCCGTTCTTGGGGGCACTGCTCGCTTGGGCGCTGCTTCAAAAGCCGCTCACGATCTTCATCCTCTTCGCGACCATGGGCGTGGGGATGGCTTTCCCGTACGTCCTATTGGCGTCCAGCAAGCGCCTCATGTCGCTATTGCCCAAACCGGGGCGCTGGATAGAGGACTTGAAGCACTTCATGGGCTTCCTGCTGCTCGCTTTCGCCGTAAACATGATGCGCAGTCTCGACCCGCGCCTGATCACCACCGCAGTCGGGATATGTTTGAGCATACTCGTAGCGGCGAGCGTGAACAAGCGTTTCACGCAATTCGGGATGCCGGCCGCGCGGCGCGCCGTCGTTGCGCTGGTATCGCTGGCGCTGCTGGCCGCCGGAATCGCCGTCTCCGTAGCCTATCTGCGCATAGACGTGCAGATATTCAACGAAGACCATCAGGGAATAGGCGGGCCGTACTGGGTATCGTTCTCCCCGAACGCATTGGAAGCGGCGCACGAAGAGAGGCGCAACGTAGTCGTGAATTTCACCGCGTCGTGGTGCACAAACTGCAAATTGAACAAAGCGGCGGCGCTGAATACCTCGGCGGCGCGGCAATTGTACGCGGAGAAGAATATTTTGCTGCTGACCGCCGACATCACAAACGAGAACCCCGAAGCGCAAGAGTTATTGCACCACTTAGGCTCCAGAAGCGTCCCGTTCTTAGCGATATTCCCCGCCGACGCGCCTAAGAGTCCGGTGATAATGCGGGATATTCTTTCGCGTGAGAAGTTTTTAGGGGAACTTAGGAATTTACCGTGACTTCAAACTGTCCACCACCGTTATCATCCCCGGTATCATCCCCATCCAGCAAGAGTACGGCACCCTTCCCACGCGTTTCGGGGTGAACTCTATCACGTTTTTGCCGGGCTTGAACGCATATTCTATCCCGTATTCGGGGATGATTATCCTGTTGTTGCAGCCGTTCAGGCTGAATGGCGACGCCTCTATCTCCCACCTGACCGGGCGGCCTGCTTCTACGGTTATGGACGGGTAGGCGGAGCGCGGCTGGAGCGTGCTGTTCACCAGCAGCGGGCCTCGGTTTATGCCGAAATTGTCCGCCTGGGCTTTTCCCGAGTCTCGCGGGGCGGCCGCCGGTTTTTGCGCGGCGGCGGTCTGCGGCGCGACCGCTATCGGCGGCGGCGCGGCGGCGGCGTTCTGACTCTGTTCTTTATTCCGGGCGGCGATGTTGCAGCATCCCCCGTAGTTTCCGCCGGATCCGCCGCTTTGATTCTGTTTCGGGCTTTGGGCTATCGCGGGCTGGCTTGAGTTCGTTCCGCCGTCCACCACCGTTATCAGCCCGGGTATCATCCCCATCCAGCAGGTGTACGGGACCTTCCCAGGTTTGTTCGGAGTGAACTCTATCACGTTCATGCCGGGCTTGAAACTATGCTCTATACCGTATTCGCGTATGAAAAGCCTGTTGTTGCAGCCGTTTATGTTCATCGGCGGCGCGTCTATCTCCCACCGGACGGGCCGGCCGGCCTCCACGGTTATGGCCGGGTAGGTGTAGGGCAGGAGCGTGCTTTTCACCAGCAGGTGGCCGCGCTCTATGCCGAATCCGCCGGAGCCGTTTCCGGAGTCTTGCGGGACGGTGACGGCGGCCAGCGGCATACCCCCGGAGGGGAGGCCGAAGAGATTCCAGCTCTGCGAGAGCATGCAGAGGCCCAGCACCGCGACCATCACGGCGCCGGCGGTCATCACCCGCCGCGACGCCCGCCCGGCGAACGACCCGAACGTCCCCAGCCCGAACATGAGCGGCACGGTGCCCAGCGAGAATAGCCCCATGGCCAGCCCGCCCTTCAGGGGGCTGCCGGTTGAGAGGGCGAAAAACTGCATGGCCTGCAGCGGGCCGCAGGGCAGGAAGCCGTTGAGCAGCCCCACGATCAGCGGCCCCCGGTTCGCCGACACGCCCGCGCCGGCGCCTATCCGCTTGGAGACGAACTTAGGCATCTTAGGGATGAACCTGCGTATTTGCGGAAAAATGTCCAGCATACCTACCCCCATGACGACCATGAACACGCCGGCGATAAGATTCAGAACGCCACGCATGTTGATGGAAAAGGTGATGGCCGAGCCCACGGCGCCGGCGATAGCCCCTATGGTTGAGTAAGAGGCCACGCGCCCCGCGTTGTACTGCAGCGCCGGCCACAAGAACGAGAAGCGTCCGTTATCGGTTTTTTTATCGGCGCCCGCAGTGTTACCCTTACCGCCCTTGCCGTCGTTTTTGCCGGATTTATCGCCGCCGGCCGGCAGGCACTGCGAAAGGTTTATCCCGCCGCACATCGCTACGCAGTGCACGGAGGTGGCCAGACCTACCAAGAATATCAGCCCGTAGCTCATGTCGACGGATTCGGCGGAGGCGGCAAGCTGCGGCGGAAGGAGCATCTTCAGCAGCCCGTACTGCTGCAGCACGATGTAGACGGCCGCGATGATGACGATCATCCCGGCGGCGCGCTTCCAATCGGTCCCGCGGCGCCCGGCGGCGGCTTGCTCGCCCAGAGCCTCGTAGCCCAAATCCTTTATCACCGCGTAAATATCGTCCAGAGTCACCGCGCCGGGTGCGTAGGTGACGACGGCCGTCCCCTTGTTGTAGTTGACCGCGACCTCGGAGACGCCGTTTACCGCCCGGAGCTTGGCGCGTATCGTGTCCTCGCAACCGTGGCAGAACATGCCGGCGATACGGATGGTAGCGCTCTTATTCTGTCCCTCTGCCTTAGCCGTCATTTAACAAGCCTCCGCTAGTATATGATTGCGATAACCGATATAATATAATAAAAAGACGCCTCTAAAATCAAATTCAGCATAAACGGCGGTTGTATATCCGAACGGGTATGATGTATATTAAATGGAAATGCATAAGTATTGGATAGCCCTGAACAACATTCCCGGCCTGGGCCCCACCCGCATAAAGCGGCTGGCGGACGCTTTCGGCTCGCCCGAAGGCGCGCTTGCGGCGCCGCTCCCGCTTTTGCTCGAAAAGAAGCTCGTGCCGCCCTCAAGCGCCGCCGCCTTCCGCGACACGGGAAAACTGCTCGACGATGCCGAGGCGCAGATTGAAAGATGCCGCAAGGCCGGCGTCTCCGTCCTCATCCAGACCGACGACGATTATCCCGTTTATCTGAAGGAGATCTTCGCCCCGCCGCCGGTGCTCTACGTGCGCGGAGACCTCTCCGCCCTTAGCGGCCACTCGCTCGCCGTAGTCGGGACGCGCAGACCCACTCCGTACGGCGTAGCCTGCACGCGCGCCCTTACCGCCGAACTGTGCAAGAGCGCCGTGATAGTCAGCGGGCTGGCCTTGGGCGTGGACACCGCCGCCCACGAGCGATGCCTCGATCTCGGCGGCAAGACCGCGGCGGTGATGGGCTGCGGGATAGACCGCGTCTACCCGCCGGAGAACAAGGCGCTCGCCAAGCGCATCTGCGAAAACGGCGCCCTCGTCTCCGAGTTCCCACCCGGAACCATCCCCGAATCATACAACTTCCCGAGGCGCAACCGCGTGATAAGCGGCATATCCTGCGGCGTGATAGTCGTGGAAGCCGGCGAAAAAAGCGGGGCCCTCATAACCGCCCGCTACGCCCTGGAGCAAAACAGGGTCGTCTTCGCCGTTCCCGGCCCCATAGACTCGCCGATGAGCGACGGCACGTTCGCGTTGATAAAAGACGGCGCCGTGCCCGTCAAGTCGGCGGCTGACGTCTTCGAACACATCTCCGCCGTCTCCTTCGCGCCGCTTTTGGCCGCCCCGCCCCAAACCATAAGGAGCGAGCAGCCGCCCGCGCTGCCGGAAAACGAAATGGCTGTCTGGGACGCCCTGTCAAACGAACCGCAGCGCGTAGACACGATATCGGAAGCCAGCGGCATAGACATCCCGCAGCTATTGGCGGTATTGCTGAACCTTGAGCTGAAAGGTTTCGCGACGCAGATAGGCGGCCAGCAGTTCAGGAGGGCGCTTTCTTGAAAAACCCCAAACGCCTCTTGATAATCGCCGCGGTATCCGCCGCCGCTGTCGCCGTGCTTGCAATACTGACCTTTATGAACCAAGGCTTCCTTGACATTTACATCGCCTACAAGCAAGACCGCGAACTCACGGAAAAAATAAAGGCCGCCCAAGCCGAGGCCGACTCGCTAAGATCGGAGATAGAGAGACTGAAAAGCGACACCGCGTACATAGAGGGGCTCGCGAGGGAAAAAATCGGCATGGCGCGCAAAGGGGAAAAAATAATCAAATTTACAACGGGGGAAAAAGATTAGCGCCGAAAAAACCGAGTCGATCATCCTGTACGCCGCGCCGTACAGGGAAACAAGCTGCATTCTGCGCCTGTTCACACGCTCGCGCGGCCTGGTGCACGGGATAGCTAAAGGGGTTCGCCGAAGCAGCGGCAAATCAACCCCTACGCCGCTCGACAGAGGCCTGCTGCTGGAAGCGCTCCTGTACCACAGGCCGAACCGCGAACTGCACACGCTGGGCGGTTTGCACGTTGCGAACTTCTTCCACGGCATACGGGCCGACATAACGAAGTCTGCGATACGCGACATAGCGATAGAGCTTTACCTGAAGTCTATAACGGAACCGTCGCCGCACCCGGAATTGTTTGATTTGCTGCTGGGCTTTTTGGAGAGTCTTGATTGCGCCGATAGTGTAAACGCCGCCTTTTATATGCTGTGGCGCTTTATAGTCGATTATTGCGAACATACGGGATTCGGTATAGATGCCGAGAATCACGCGGGCGGCGGTCTTGATTCGCGTATTGTCAGCATCATAAGCGAGGGGGGCGCGGCCGGGCCGCGCGGCCGCTATTCCAAGGGTGAATGCGTCAACGTGACGGAACATCTTTTACTGTACTGCCGGAGGCATTTCGATATTCGCGCCGCGTTTAACACGATGGAATTTATTCGCGGCATCATAACTTCATAGACAGCGCGATTCTCTTTGTCTCCGCGTCGGCCTTCAGAACTTTTACTCTTACCGCCTGCCCCGCCTTGACTACTTTTTTAGGATCTGATACGTATGTTTTCGACAGCTCCGATATGTGGACCAGACCGTCGTGGTGTACGCCTATGTCTACGAAGGCTCCGAAGTTGGCCACGTTGGTCACGACTCCCTCTAAGATCATCCCCTCGCGCAGATGCCCTATCTCCGTCACGTTGTCGTCGAATTTCGCGTACCTGAACTCTTCCCTAGGGTCGCGCCCCGGCTTCTCTAACTCCTCTACTATGTCGGTTATCGTAGGCAGCCCGGCGTCCTTAGTCACGAACTCGTCTTTATTGATGCTTTTCAACAGCGCTTTATTCCCTATAAGCCCGCCGATGTCCACATTGAGACGCTCGGCCATCTTTTTCACGATGCCGTATGACTCCGGATGAACCGCCGAGTTGTCAAGCGGGTTTTCGGCTCCGGGTATTCGCAGAAAGCCGGCCGACATCTGAAACTTTTTGTCGCCCAGGCCCGATACCTTCTTCAGATCGGCGCGGCTCGAGAACGCCCCGTGCCGGTTCCTGTAGTCTACGATGTTCGCTGCCGTGAGCCTGTTTAAACCCGACACGTATTTAAGCAGCTCCTCCGACGCTAAGTTGACGTCCACTCCCACGCGGTTGACGCAGCTCTCCACCACCTCGTCGAGCGACTCCTTGAGGCGCGTCTGGTTCACGTCGTGCTGGTACTGGCCTACGCCGATGGACTTGGGGTCTATCTTCACGAGCTCCGACAGCGGGTCTTGCAGGCGGCGGGCGATAGACACCGCGCCCCTTACCGTCACGTCTAAATCCGGGAACTCTTTTATTGCCGCCTCGGAGGCGCTGTAGACGCTCGCCCCCGCCTCGCTGACTGTTACGCAGAGCGGCCGCTCCCCGTCAGGGATGTCCTTGAGCGCGGCGCGTACGAACTCGTCGCTCTCGCGCCCCGCCGTGCCGTTCCCCACAGCGATTAAGCGCGGTTTGTGACGCCGTATCAGCGATTGCAGCGCGGCCGTAGCCCCCGCCCTGTCCCTTTGCGGTTCGTGCGGGTAGACGGTCGCGGTCTCTATAAATTTTCCCGTGTCGTCAACCACGGCGAGCTTGCACCCGCTCCTGAATCCGGGGTCTAAACCGATCACCGTCTTCCGCCCCGCCGGCGCCGCGAGCAGCAGAGCCGAGAGATTCTCGCCGAAGACCTTGATAGCCTCGGCGTCAGCCCGCTCGCGCATCTCGGTGCGCAGAGCCGTCTTCGCCGCCGGGAGAAGCAGCCTGTCGAACGCGTCGGCCGCCGCCTCGCGAAGGTATGGCGCCGCCGCGCTCCGCGGGTGCTTGACAAGCGCGGCGCATAGACGCTCTATCGTGCCCTCGGCTGGCAGATCGATCGAGAGCCTCAGCGCCTTTTCGTGTTCTCCGCGCTGCATCGCCAAAAATCTGTGCGACGGGACGGCCGCCGCCTTCTCGCGGTAGTCGTAGTACATCTCGAACTTGCTCTTCTTCCCCGCGAACTCCTTCTTAACCGCGCTTACGATAACGCCCTTCTCCGCGGCTAATTCGCGGAGCCGCCTGCGGTTATCGGCATCGTCGGAGAGACGCTCAGCCAATATATCCTTGGCCCCGCATAGCGCCGATTCCGGCGTGCCGACCCCCTTCTCCGCGTTGACAAACCCGGCGGCCTTGGCGAGAACGTCGCAACGTTCGTCAGTGAGGGCGAGCAGCCAATTCGCCAGCGGCTCAAGCCCCGCCTCCTTAGCCTTGGCGGCCCGCGTGGCGCGCTCCGGCTTATACGGCAGGTACAAGTCCTCAAGCGCCGTCTTAGTGACCGCCCCGTTTATCCTGCCTTCGAGATCCGGCGTGAGCTTCCCCTGTTCGCGTATGCTGTCAAGAATCGCCAGCCGCCGCTCGTCAAGCTCCTTGTAATACTCATACCTATGCAAAAGCTCCCGAATCATCACCTCGTCAAGCGACCCGGTGCGCTCCTTACGATACCGCGCGATAAACGGAACGGTAGCCCCCTCGTCAAAGAGAGCCGTCACATTTTTGACCTGAAACTCTTGAAGGCCAAGCTCGGCGGATAGTTGGGTCGTTATGTTCATAATCCCTAAAAACAAATATAATAAAAACACAAGGGGCTGTGTCTGATTTTTTTTACAAGGATTGTGGCATATACCGCGAGATCGGGTGGTGATGGGGTTGTTTTTTATCCTTATTATTTAAAAAAATTGACTTTGAGTAGTCAAAACTATTATATTATACTTATGACCGCGAGATGCCTAATGTTCTATTATATCATGTATTAAGGAGGCTTTATGCTTGCAGTACAAGGTTTATATGAAAACGGAACCGTTCGAATAATGGAACCGGTTCCTAATTACGAAAAATGTGAAGTTATTGTAACCTTCTTACCGGCTACGTATGATGCGAACCCATCGAAGCGAGAAGGCGATTTCATTTTATCTAATCCAAAGATAAACACAAGAAAAGAAAAGTTAGACGCTATAGATAGTTTGCTAGGTATTTGCGAAGGCAATACTCTAACGTTAGACGATATTAAAACCGAACGGCTCAAAAAACAATGAACATTTTATTGGACACGAACGTTGTTTTGGACATTATAGAGAAGCGGGAACCATTCTATAATAATTCCATTGCCGCGCTTAGACTAATTTCAGATATAAATGCGGAATGCTATTTTAGTGCTAGTTCTGCAAAGGATATTTTTTATTTGGTAAAACGCCATACTGGTGATTTAAATCGTGCAAGAAACGCTATCGTCTCAATTTCGAAATTCGCTATTTTCTGCGACACTACGAAACAAGATATTCAAGAAGCGATTCTATCAAATATTATTGATTTTGAGGATGCCGTCCTCGTTGCCAGCGCAATAAGAGATAAAATAGATTTTATAATAACTAGAAATGTAAATGATTTTACGGGTTCTTTAATTCCGGTAATAACACCTACTGAATTTTTGAAACAAAATCAAAATGACACGCCCCGCAACCGCCGGACATGACGGCGGACGGACGAAACGGGGCGGATGCCGACAATACAATACGAACTTCCACATCGACCTCAATCCCAATACGACAACGGACAACCACTTTCGCGGTTGTCCGGCAACGAAAACCGACGCAAGGTAAAGAGAGTACTCGCGTTGATTAATTTGTCAATTACTCCACAGACAATGTCACGTTATCACAACCATCTGGTTTTGTGGTCCCCTGTAAGAAGTTTGGAACATATTTTTTCCCAAGTTTGACGTATTCGTCTCCGTCCCCCGTCCACCCATCATCTTTAAAGCAATGCACAAACACTCCGCCAGCAGTATCAGCTGTCCAAATTTCAGCATTTTGTTTAATCTTTCCAATATTGCTTTTAGCTTTTCCTCCAAACCCCTTTATCAGGTCGTCCTCACGCCCAAAACCGTAACCAAACCACTTGCTTGAAAGTGTAGTTGTATCAAAGATAATATCGTCCGCAGTCTTAATAGAATCTCCCTGCTCCGCCTGAGCCGCCAAGTAAGCCGACTCAAACGACGCCAAAATCCGCGGCGCCTCCGCAACCTTCGCCTTATCCGACGCCTCCGAGAACCGCGGAATCGCCAGCGACGCCAAAACCCCGATGATCACGATAACGACCATCAGCTCGATAAGGGTGAACCCCTGCTTCTTAATGGTACGTAACATCACAAACCTCCTTTAAAAATGGTTAGAAACGGTTATTGATTTAAGTGGTAAAACGTTATTTTCTTCTACCTTTTTACTATAAAAAGACCCCCCTCCCGCGCAGCGCAACCCGCCCCCGCCCATTCGCGAGTACGAGCGGAAACAGGCCGCTTGGCGGAGCCGGACGGCGCCGAAAAGGGACGGCGAAACCGGCCTTGCGACGTGTCGCGGGACGGGGAGATTTCTGTATAATTTAAAGGGTGGTTTAAATTATACAACTATGAGAATAGTATGATATGCGTCGGAGGCGGTTCAGGGGCGGTTCTCAGGCTACGGGCAGGCATTCTGCTGGGGGCGCGGTATTTGGGGCGACCGCCCGAAAAATCCCCAAAACCCCGCAAAATCCGCCTAAATCACCCCCGATTTCGCCCATCCCGAAAAAAATTTCAATTTTTAGCCAAAAAAACCTTGCATTGACCAAAAATCCGTGGTAAAATGATGTTGTGACGGGGTAAATCCGGCGAATGACGGCATATAGAAGCCTAAATTACGGTACCTTGCGTATAGGCGGTAAGGATTAACAGAAATCTCTCGTTGTACAGAAGTGCTCTCGTTGTGCTCTCGTTGTATCGCGTCAATCTCATAATTATCGGGTAAACAAGCATTTATATTAACTTTTTAATGGCCATTGATAAGGAGAACCGCCCATTATGGCTAAGAAATCCGATTCCGCCCCCCAAATGACCGCCCAAGAACCCGAACTGCTCCCGCCCGCTAACGACGTGGTTTTCAAGTACGTCTTCGGCGACGAGCGGAACAAGGGCGTCACCGCGAAACTGCTCAGCGCGATCATGGGCGCCGAGATAGGCGAGTCCGACATCACTTTCGGCGACCCGCAACTTAAACGCGAGTTTATAGACGACAAATTGGGCATCCTCGATATGTTCGTCCGCCTCAAAAACGGCGAAACCGTGGCCGTGGAAATGCTGACCGGTAATTTTTCCAACATACACAAGCGGTTAGAATATTATATTTCTAAATTGACGGCCGCCCAACTCGGCAAAGGTAACGAGTACCCGAAGCTGAAACCGGTGGTGTTTATCCTGATAGCGACCGATCCGGTGCTGAAAAACACGGATAAGTACCACAGCGAGTTCGCGATGATGGAGAAGAACGAACACTACGTGCTGCACGACCTGCGCACGCTCCATATCATAGAGCTCTCCAAACTGCCGCCGAACAGCCACGGCCGCCTGGTATCGTGGCTGAAGTTCATATTGGCCAAAAGAAAGGAGGAACTTGTGACCCTGGTGAAAGAAAATCCGGAACTTCAGTACGCCTGTAACGTGCTCGTGGAAGCAAACCTGACCGCCGAGGTTCGCACGCTGTACGAGATAGACCTGAAACGGTGGCGCGACGAGCAGGATAGAACCGAGTACGCCGTGCAGACGGCCGTACAGACGGCCGTGCAGGAGACCTTGGAAAAGGCGGAGGCTGAGAAAGACGCCGCCGTGGAACACGCCATAGCCCTAGTCAAACAAGGCTATTCTGAAGAGCAAGTTAAAGCCATGCTCCGTAAAAAAGACTAGGATTTATTAGGATTACCGAGATAAACGCGCCCTGCAAAAAAGGGCGCGCCACACCCCCCGAATCCGCCTGAAAATCCACCCTCCGCGCCCCAAAATCGGCCCAAAACCGCCCCGCCGCCCCAAAAATCTCCAAAACCCCGCAAAATCCGCCTAAATCACCCCCGATTTCGCCCCTCCGCAAAAAAATTTCGATTTTAATAAAAAAAACCTTGCATTGCTAAAAAATCCATGGTAAAATGATGTTGTAGGGGGCGATTCCGCAGTCAGCCGGCCAGCGGCGAAAATTTGGCTGATAACTCGGATTGACAGTCAAAAAACGGTCAAAATAGCCCCAAACGAGACAAAAACGCGGTTTTTGACCGCGAAACGGGGCGCGAACCCCCCAAAACTTAGAAGAATCTGGGACTAAATTATGTACACGCAAACCGCGAAAATCCCGACCGGCACGGAATGCCTGAATAAGGCCGATTACGGCCGCGCCGGCGACGGGACGGAGGGGCGGGTTGTACAATTTAAACCACCCTTTAATGTATACAAAAACCTCCCCGCCCCGCCGCACAACGCAAGGCCGGCCGCGCCGTCCCTTTTCGGCGCCGGCAGGCTCCGCCCGGCGGCCCGGATCCGCTCGTACTCGCGAATGAGCGGGATCGGGTTGCGCTACGACGGACGGGGGGTCTTTTTATAGTAGGTAGGTAGGAATAACGCTTTACAACTTAACCAATCACTGTTCTAACCATTTTAAAGGAGGTTTGTGATGTTGCGTCTCATTAAGAAGCAGGGGTTCACCCTTATCGAGCTGATGGTCGTTATCGTGATCATCGGGGTTCTGGCGTCGCTGGCGATTCCGCGGTTCTCGGAAGCGTCGGATAAGGCGAAGGTGGCGGAGGCGCCGCGGATTTTGGCGTCGTTTGAGTCGGCTTACTTGGCTACTAAGGCGGAGGTAGGAAACAACGAGTCTATAACCGAGGGTGATATTATATTCAATGTCAATGCTGTTAACAACGATAGTAAGTGGTTTTCTTATTCTTACGACGTACCTACTAGCGTTGAGGGGTTAAAAGCTGCACCGAAAGGTGGGAATAAAATTGGAAAGATTACAGGTGATACTGAATTCTACTCTAAATATAACGAAGTGTCCGCCTCCGAAGGAGAGGATGGATTCATTCATTGTTTAGGAACCGGAGGAGTTGCTAGGGATGTTGCACGGAAATATGTTCCGAATTATCTGGATAAAGACAAACCTGACGATTGCCCGAAGTGATGAGTTTCTGAGGACGGGGTCTGAGGACCCCGTCCTTTTTTTGTCCGCCTCATCGGTTTCAGGAGGTTTTTCGCTTGGAAAATTCCACGGTAACGTTGCTTATAAGATACTACGATATTATCTCAACGACGGTTATGGCCTTTTTTGCCATCTACGGCGCTATTGCCGTTTTCTGGAAAAAATCTTCGCTTAATGTCTTTCGCCGTAATATTTTCATTCAAGCGTTTTGCGTTGCCGCGCTTTTTGCGTTCGTGCTGGAGGTATCGCTTTTCAACTTTCCTCATTACTTAAAATACTTCTCGGATGAAGAATTCCATACCTTGGGAATTTCTCCGCAGGATTCCACCGTTATTCTTACGTCAAACGGTACTGCAGCGGAATTGTTCTTCGAGAAAAGCGGCGATACGGTTCGTGACTCGTCGGCGGTTTTGAATTCCGACAGCGTTTCAACGGAAACGTCATCCGAAGAGAATGACAGCGAGATGATTTTGAGTGGGATAATTTTTAAAAATATTAATAAAAAAGTCACATCGGTATTTATCGCGCCTGTTTTTGACACGGCTGAAAGTATAATTGCGATTATAGAAGCCGTTGACGAATCGGGAACAGCGACACGAAAGGGGACTGTCTACAAGCGGTTGCCGCATACCAACTATGTTTCGCTTCAGCTCTGCGGAAAGGTTTCTCAGTTAAAAGTATTGCTTATCGGCGTCAATAGCACCGGAGCGTCTCAAATAGCGGTAAACAAGCAGATACCTTTTTATTTCAGCGGTTTGCGTCTTTTGGTCGTTTCATTGCTGTTTTTCGCGCTAATAGTGTTTGTGTATAAGCCGCTTCGCTCCAAAACCGCGTATATCTTATTTGAGTATAAGTTCGATCCGGCAAACAAAAAACAAAACCTTATTTACGCGTTCGCAATCATATTGCTTATCTTTTTTTCATGGATTTGCGCTTATACTTCGGTTGTGGAAGATAAGCCGCAAGCCCAGCAATATAATAAATATTTGGTTGACGCAATCATAGCCGGAAGAACTTATTTGGATGCCGGAAATCCGGAAAAAATGCTAAAGGCTGAGCAACCTTATAGTTTGCAATGGCTGAAAGCGAACGGTTATAAGAGAAATGTTGATTGGATGCCGGATTGGGTTTATTACAAAGGGAAGCATTACTGTTACTTTGGTGTCGTTCCGGCGCTAATGCTTTATGTTCCGTATACTCTAGTAACCGGAAAGTATCTCTCAAATCACGGCGGAATTTTCATATTTGCCGCGATCTCAATAATCTTGTTGGCGCTGTTGTGGAGGTTTTTCGTTAAGAAATATATGCCTAACACACTATTTATATTTTATCTGCTTTCATTTTTGACACTATTTTTCGCGAGCGGATGGTTTTGCCCGTTAAGGTTTACAAGATTTTACTCAATAGTAGCGGCGGCCGGGTTTATGTTTGTAATCGCCGGTATATTATTGCTATTTGAATCGGTTGAACAAGAGAAGCCTGACCGTTCCAAATTGATTTTCGCCTGCCTATGCCTAGCGTTGGCCGTGGGATGCCGTCCCAATTTGCTCTTTGCATCGCTTATAGTTCCCGTTGTTTTATGGAAATACAAATTATGGAAACACTTACCGCTGGTAGCAATTCCGTACGTAGCAGTCGCCATTCCTCTCTGTATATACAATTACGTTCGTTTCGGCTCGATCTTGGATTTCGGGTTTAATTACAACTTGACCAATCTCAATGCGGTTGCGCATAGTTTATTGAATCCGATAGGAAGATTTATAAGTACGATTAACATTTCTTTATCTTACTTGTTTACCATAAATAAGTATTCAATCTTCTTCCCTTATGTTGAGTCTGCTGCGAATCACAACCGTTTTTTTTGGGCTATTGTGCAATTCTATGACAAAGGCTACGGGATGATAAATTTTCCGATAGTATTTTGTTTATTTTTCTTTTTCAAAAGCATCTTAATCAAGAGAGAGAGGCCGAAAACTTTCTACATATCAGCCGCCTTTCTATCTATCGCCGCCATATTAATACTTGCAAACTCATATCTTGCCGGTTTTTCTGGAAGATATTCGTTCGATTTCGCGATTTTCTTTATTCTCCCGTCATTATTTTGCGCATATTATTGGTGCGATGGCGGCAATAGCGATAGCGGCAACGTTCAAACATCTGAAAATCTAATTCCGGTCAAAATTCGTCAAAAAATCACGTATGTTTTGCTGGCTTTCAGCATATTCGTGGGTCTATTCCTTTTCGCGACCACGGTAACCAATGATAGGACGCCCGGCAATCCCGCTCTTTACCAATATCTGCGCCAATCCCTCGTCCTTCTGGGGATAGTATGAACTCAACAAAAAAGACAGCCCTCATAATCGGCGCCGGCCCCGCCGGTCTGACAGCAGCCTTAGAACTCCTGAAAGCGGGCGGCGTCCACCCTATTGTCGTTGAACAGGAAAGTTTCGTAGGCGGCATAAGCCGCACGGCCGAGCATAACGGCAACCGTATGGACATAGGCGGCCACCGTTTTTTCAGCAAAAGCGACTGGGTTATGAATTGGTGGAAAGAGATAGACAACGCAATGATGACCCGCCCGCGCCTCTCCCGCATACTCTATCTGCGTAAGTTTTTCGACTATCCGGTATCGCTAAACATGAATACGATAAAGGGCCTAGGGCTATATAGGATGGCGAAGATAGGACTCAGTTATTTATGGTCTTGCCTTTTTCAGATCAAGCCGGAGAAGAACCTGCGTGATTTCATGTTAAACCGTTTCGGAAATTCGCTCTACCTAACGTTTTTCAAAGACTACACGGAAAAGGTCTGGGGCATCCCCTGCGAAGAGATCAGCGCCGAGTGGGGCGCGCAGAGGATAAAAGGGTTAAGTATCGCGAAGACGATCAAGCACGCCTTATTCAAAAACTCCAAAGAAACGAGTTTGATAGACGAATTTCTGTACCCGAAGTTAGGCCCGGGAGATTTATGGCAGAAAGCGGCTGACAGAGTTTTGGAGACGGGCGGCGAGATTCTGTTCAACACCCGCGTCGTAGGGGCGGCCCTACGTGGACGCCCGTCTTCGGCGATAGCAAAAATCTCGTTATCCGACGGAAAATCATTCGAGCCTGACTACGTTCTAAGTTCAATGCCGGTCAAGGATTTAATCAATATAATGGATGACGTCCCGCCAAATGTCAAAGAAGTCGCCAACGGTCTAGTCTATCGTGATTTCATCGCGGTAGGAGTGCTATTGGATAAACTTGAGATCGGTAATATTAAAGATAATTGGATTTACGTGCAAGAGAGCGACGTAAAAGTCGGCCGGTTACAGTTTTTCAACAATTGGAGCGAATACATGGTCAAGGATAAAAGCAAAGTCTGGCTAGGCATGGAATATTTCGCGAACGAGGGCGACGAATTGTGGAGTATGGATGAAAAAGATTTTTCCGAATTAGCGACAAGCGAGCTTGAAAAGATAGGTGTCGCGAAGAAATCCGGCGTTTTGGATACCGTTGTAATAAAAGTTCCCAAGGCCTATCCGGCCTACTTCGGGACATACAGTAGGTTCAACGAAGTCAAAGAGTGGTTGGACGGCATAGATAATCTGTTTCTGATAGGTCGTAACGGGATGCACAAGTATAATAACATGGATCATTCTATGCTCACCGCCAGGGAAGCGGTGAACGTCATTCACAGCGGATCATTAGATAAAGCGGGTATTTGGAAGATAAACAGTGAAGAAGATTATCACGAAGCAAAAAAATAACGGGATATACGGTTATGGAAAGTTCGACAATCGCGCTGATTATACGATATTTTAATATCGCGTCGACCGCGGTCTTAGCCTTTTTCGCTATCTACGGCTTTATCGTCGTCTTTGGTAGAAACTCGCGCCTGAACTCTCTTCGCGGCAAGATGTTTTTATCGGCCTTTTGCGTCGCCGCGCTCCTCGCGTTTGTTGTGGAGGCCACGGCCTTCAATTTTCCGTACTACCTAAGATACTTTGCCGGCTCCGCCACGGAGATTGTAGAACGCTCCCCAACAGATTCGACAATCTTACTTACTACCGACGGTACCCAAGCTGAATTAATTAAGAATGGAATACGCTTTAACAATCTTAACAGGAATGTCACCTCCGTATATGTAGATTTCAGCTTCGGTAACGTCAAGACGGTTGAAATGCTCGTCCAATGGACTGATGAGGGGTCTACGTACCGGTACGTCAAACGGCTTTATAAATACTTGCCGCGCGAAAATTACGCGGTGCTCCAACCGTTTGGAAAAGTTTCCGAACTTAGTATTATATTTTTAGACAATCAAATGGCGGTTAATGATGTCGTGGTAAATAAACCGATTCCTCTTTACTTCAGCGGATTACGGCTTTTAGTCGTTTCGTTAGTGTTTTTCGCGATTATTTTGTTTGTCTATAAACCGCTTCGCGCGAAAACGGCGTATTATTTATTCGAATATGCCTTTGACCCGAAAAGTAAGAAACAGAATATTGTTTACGCCGGCACGGTTTGCTTGTTAGTACTTTTTTCGTGGGTTTGTGTCTATACTTCTAGTTTTGATAGGCTCAAGACAAATCCGCAATATCTTCAATACAATAAATTTTTGGTTGACGCGATTATAGACGGCAGGACATATTTGAACTATGGTCATCCGGAAAAATTGCTTACAGTGGAACGTCCGTATGATGTTAGAAGCCGAAATGCGAGTGGCTATCATATCGGGTCTGATGTTGTACCGTTGGATTGGGCTTGGTACAAAGGGAAGTTTTATTCTTACTTTGGGGTCGTCCCGGCGGTGCTCTTGTGTGCGCCGTACAAAATGATTACAGGGAATTACCTCTCAAACCACGCCAGTGTTTTCTTCTTCGGTGCGCTTAGTCTGGTTCTATTGGCGTTGCTGTGGAGGTATTGTGTTCAAAGGTATATGCGGGATATCCGGTTCGCGCTTTATTTGCTGTCATTTTTGGTGTTGTTTTTCGCAAGCGGTATATGCGGCGCTTTAAGGTACCCTTTAGCCCACTCGATAGTGCAGATCGCCGGATTCATGTTTACGGTTGCCGGTTTTTTGCTGTTGCTTAAATCAGTTGACCAAGAAAAGGTAAGTCTCCCGATAGCGTTTTCCGCTTGTTTGTGCTTCGCGTTGGTTTTCGGTTGCCGTCCCAATCTCGGGATCGCGTCGCTCTTGGTTCCAGTAGTTTTGTGGAAACATCGGTCGTGGAAATTGCTCTTATTTGTCATGATTCCGTACATACTCGTTGCTATTCCTTTGTGCTGGTATAACTATGTTAGATTTGAATCAGTCTTTGACTTTGGGGCAAATTACAATTTGAACGATGGTAGTATAGCAACGTATTATCTGCAGAACCCGCTCGGCAAAATATTTAGGGCGCTTGTGGCTTCCGCGCATTATCTTTTCTGCCCGAACCAATTCACATTGAATTTTCCTTTTGTCAAGGGTTTACCGTTTGTGATAGAAAAATTTAATATGGGAAGCGTATGGGTATGTCTGCGCACTAACGCGATTATAAATTATCCGGTTGTATTTTGCTTATTGTACCTATTCAAAAACATTTTCGACAAAGATAAGCCCAAAACGTTTTACGTATTGTGCGTATCTTTATTTATTGCCGCCGCCGAGACGTTTTTATGCTCTTTTGTCATAGGAACGGTTGCTAGATATATGTTGGACATAGCGACATTCATCATTCTCCCGTCGCTTTTTTGCGCCTATTATTGGTGTCAACGTAATACCATTGTAAAAGACAGACTGATAATAACTTATACACTAACAGCCGTAAGTATATTTGTAGGGTTATTTATGTTTGTGCAATCAGAATGGTATCGTTTTTGCGATCCTGCGCTATACCGTTACTTGGAGTATTCGCTTAATTTTTTGGGAGACGTATAATAAATGAGTTGTTACAGAAATAGAGAAAGTTGAATTTGACAGTAATCATATAAACTGATAGGAATTGGTATGTATAGTTCCATAATCGCGTTGGGTATCCGATATTTTAATATCACGTTGACCGTGGTGTTGGCTATTTTCGCTATTTACGGAGTTATAGTTATTTTTGGTAGAAACACGCGTCTGAACCCTTTCCGCGGCAAGATGTTTTGGTCGGCATTTTGCGTTGCCTCACTTCTCGCATTCGCTTTGGAGACCACGGTTTTCAACTTCCCGTATTACCTAAGATACTTTGCCGGTCCGACCACCGAGATTGTAGGGCGCTCCGAAACAGATTCGAGTATCTTACTTACTACTGACGGTACTCACGCTGAATTGATTAAGAACGGGATACGCTTTAATAACCTTAATAGGAAGGTTACATCGATATTCGTAAATCTAAACTTTGGTAATGCCGAAGTGATGGAAATGCTTGTCGAATGGGCTGATGAAGGCTCTACGTACCAGTACACAAAACTACTTTACAAATATCTGCCACACGAAAACTATGCGTTGCTTCAACCGTTTGGAAAAGTTTCCGAACTTAGTATTATGTTTGGCGGTAAAGAGATAGCTTTTAATGACGTAGTGGTAAATAAACCGGTTCCTCTTTACTTCAGCGGATTACGGCTTTTAGTCGTTTCGTTACTGTTTTTTGCGATCATTTTGTTTGCGTACAAACCGCTTCGCGCAAAAATGTCATATTATTTATTTGAATATGCGTTTGACCCGAAAAATAAGAAACAGAATATTGTTTACGCTTGTACAGTTTGCTTGTTAATACTCTTTTCGTGGGTCTGCGTTTATACTTCGGATCTAGATAGGCTCACAACAAATCCGCAATATCTTCAATACAATAAATATTTGGTTGATGCGATTATAGACGGCAGAACATATTTGGATTATGGGCATCCGGAAAAACTACTTACCGTAGAACGCCCGTATGATTATAGAAGCCGGAACGCGAGTGGCTACCGCCTATGGTCTGATGATGTGCCTGCGGACTGGTCTTGGTATAAGGGGAAATTTTATTGTTACTATGGTGTCGTTCCGGCGGTATTTCTTTTTGTGCCGTATAAATTGATTACAGGAAATTATCTTTCAAATCACGCCGGAGTTTCCTTGTTCGGCGCGGTTAGCGTGGTTCTGCTGGCGTTGTTGTGGCGGTATTGCGTTCAAAAGTATATGCGAGATATCCGGTTCACGCTTTATTTGCTGTCGTTCTTGACGTTGTTTTTTGCAAGCGGTATATGCGGTAATCTCAGGTTCCCTTTATTTTACTCTATAGTGATAATCGCTGGATTTATGTTTACAATTGCTGGGGTTTTGCTGTTGCTTAAATCGGTTGACAAAGAAAGGATAAATCTCCGGATATTGTTTTCAGCTTGTTTGTGTTTTGCGTTGGTTTTTGGTTGCCGTCCCAATCTCGGACTCGCATCGCTCTTGGTCCCGGTAGTCTTGTGGAAACATCGGTCGTGGAAATTGCTTTTATTTATCATGATTCCGTACATACTTGTCGCGATTCCTTTGTGTTGCTATAACTATGTCCGGTTTGAGTCTATTTTTGACTTTGGGGTAAATTACTGTTTGAACATAGATTCTATGCCGTTTTATTCTAAACAGAACCCACTCGGCAAAATATTTAGGACATTTGTGGCTTTCGCGTACTATCTTTTCTGCCCGAACCAATTCATGTTGAATTTTCCTTTTGTCAAAGGTTTGCCGTCTGAGATGGAACTTTTTAATATGGGAACTTTGTGGGTATGTTTGCAAACTAACGCGGTTATAAATTATCCGGTTGTCTTTTGTTTATTGTACCTATTTAAAAACATTTTTAACAAAAATAAGCCCAAAACGTTTTACTTATTGTGCGCGTCTTTATTCATTGGTACCGCCATAACGTTGTTATGCTCTTTTGTCCTCGGAACTAATACTAGATATATGTTAGACATAGCGACGTTCTTCATTCTCCCATCGCTTTTTTGCGCATATTATTTCTGTCAACGCAATATTGTAATAAAAGACCGACTGATAATAACTTATGCGTTAATCGCCGTAAGCGTATTAGTGGGATTGTTTATGTTTGTGCAAACAGAATGGGGTTTTTATGATCCTGCGGTTTACCGTTATCTAGAACATTCGTTTAGCTTTTTTGGAGACGTATAGTAAATGTGTTATTACGTGAATCGATAAAAATAATTGGATTTGGATTAGTGACATGAAAAAACAACCAAAAGAGAGGATATAGAATGAGTTTCACCTTATCGCTCATAGTCCCGTGTTACAATGAGGAAGCGAGTATAGAAGCGTGCATGGAAAAACTATTGGATTTTTCACGCAACCAAGATTTTTCAGTGGAAATCATCGTAGTAAACGATGCTTCCACTGATGCTTCTGCTCAAATTCTTGAGCGTATAGCCACGCGGCACGATGGAATCAAGATTTTCACGCACGAAAAAAACAGCGGCAAGGGGGCGGCTTTACAGACAGGTTTTATCCACGCCACCGGCGACTATGTGGGTATTCACGACGCCGACGAGGAGTATAACCCATACGACTATATTGAAATGCTTAAGCCTTTGCTTGCCGGAAAGGCGGATGTGGTATATGGTTCACGGTATTTGCGGCCCGATACTCGCCGCGTACTGTATTATTATCATACATGGATGAACAAAATTCTGACACACGTGTCAAATATGTTTACTAATCTTGACCTCACAGATGTGCACACGTGTTATAAATTGTTCCGTAAAGATGTTATTGACGCTATAGCCCCTAAATTAAAGGAGAAGCGCTTTGCGTTTTGCCCTGAAGTAACGGCGCGAGTGGCGGAAGCCGGATACCGTGTGTATGAGTGCGCTATATCTTATAATCCCAGAAGTTATGAAGAGGGTAAGAAAATCGGTTGGAAAGACGGCGTTCGTGCCTTATACTGTAATTTCCATTACGGTGCGCACATAGCGCCGGTGCTTACGCAGTTTTTGATTTATGTGTTTATCGGAAGCGTTTTGTTGCCTCTCAATATGGCTTTTTTTATGCTTGGAAACGTTCTTGGCGTTCCGATAAATTATTCCATAATCTGCGCATATATTCTGGCGGGGATAATCAACTACGTGTTGTGTATTTTAATTTTGTTTAGGCACAACGCACGGTGGAAAACGCCGGCTGAAATATTTTTATTCGGGCTTTCGGTGATACTTATGATGTTGATCGATTTAGTGGTAACCAAAGCTCTAATAGCTTTAACCGGCAAAGTTTATATGTCGAAAATTGCGGCTGCCGGTGTGGGCGTTGCCATAAACTTTATGTTGAGGAAATGGTTGATATTTAGGGAAAGGAAGAAGAGATGAGGTGGACTTTTTTGGATGAAGCTATGCGCAGAATGAGGATACGGCGGGTTTTGCCCCTCATTAGGCAATCCACGCAATGCAAACTTTTGGACGTGGGTTGCGGGTGTGAGGCTAGCTTGTTAAAGAGCGTTGAACCGTACATTGACAGCGGCGTTGGGGTTGATTTTAAGGCACCTGACTTGGAAAGCGCAAAGTTGAAAACCATACCCGTTACATTTGATGATAAGTTACCGTTTGACGACAATTCTTTTGATGTTGTGACATTAATGGCGGTTTTGGAGCATCTGGAGAAGCCGCTGGAGATTTTGCGTGAGATTCGGCGGGTATTGAAGAAGTCTGACGCCGGAGACGGTATTTTGGTCGGGACGGTACCAAGCAAAGCGGCAAAACCGGTCTTGGAATTTATGGCTTACAAACTTAGGATTATAAGCGCCACAGAGATTAGTGACCACAAAAGGTATTACAATAAACTTGACTTGATAGAAATTTTAACGGAAGCCGGTTTTGAGTATGTTACGTGTAGGTACTTTCAATTTGGAATGAATAACTTTTTTTCGGCGAGAGTTTAGAACGTGGTATAAAATGAAGCGCAACCAAGCATTACGTAAAACTAATATAAAGGAAACTATTTTCCACAAATCACTATTTAACAAAAAGGAGATTTTCTGTTAAAATGAAACACTCAAATAATTCTTTTTATACCTCATTGGTTGAGGGAAAAGTAAAGCGTGTATTTCCTGGTCTACAAACACGTTTCTCTTGTGACCATGTCATGAATAATCCGAATGTAAGAAAATATCTCTTACCGTTTTTGGATCGGCAAATAAATTGTGATGATGTAGTTCTTGACTATGGTTGTGGGTCGGGTATTTTATTACCGTGTATTTCTATACGTTGTAAAGAAGTTCATGGCGTTGATGTTGTTCCGGCATTTGTTGAATTGGCGAAGGATATGCTGGCGACAAAGTGTTGTAAAAATGCGTTTGTTTATAACGACAATGAATTCAAAAATAAATTTATGGGGAATTATTTTGACGTGATCATTGTCAATGATGTTTTACATCACATGGAAAACCCATTAGACGCCATATCTGATGCATATAGGTTATTAAAACCCAATGGAAAGTTAATTATAATTGAACCTAATATATATAACCCGGCAATTTTCATTTTGTCGGCGTGTGATTCGAACGAACGGAAAACGTTAAAAATGGGACGTTTTGGATACTATACAAAAATTTGCGAGAAAAGATTCACGGTAGTTGAAAAAGATTGGTTTCCGGTGATGTATGCTCCTTCGTCAAAATTAATGCGTACAATAGCAGAAATATTGGAAAGATTTCCTTTCGGATTATTGCGATGGAGCAATGCGCGCGTATATCTTGTATGTCAAGTCATTAAGTGAATATTTAAAATTACTTTTAAAAGATATGTTCTTATATTGTAAAAGGAAAGACATAACTACCGGATTAAAGTGAGAAATTTCTAAGAAGTAAATTTTCAGAGTGGGTATGAGACAGTTTCAAAAGGATCACCGTATGTTAAACACTCTCTATTTGAAAAAGTTATTACCGAAATTCATCCAATATTTTTTCGTAGGCTTGTTTTGCGCCTTTGTGAATTGGGGCGTCTTTTACTTTTTGGACGCTAAATTAAAAATCTACTATCTATTAGCGGCCACGCTTTCTTGGACGGTGGGAGCGCTGGTGAATTTTGTTTTGAGTTGCGTTGTCTTCAAGTCCAAAGAAAACCGGACGAGGGTTACGGAATTTGTGATGGTAATCATTTGCGCGTTGATAGGTTTGGGGATTGACTTGGGCGCGACGGCGTTTTGCGTGGCGGTTTTGGGGTTTCCCGATATGGTTTCAAAGATAGCCGGGACCGGTGTGGCTTTTGTGTTTAACTACGCGAGCCGGCAGTTTTTCGTATTTTCGCATACGCGTGAGTGAGATTGGGCGTAAAATTTGTTTGATCGGGCCGATAGGCGGTTTCAACGGGCTACAAGCGGTATTCGCTGACCGCCACTGTCCGGAGGTTCCTAGGGCATTGTCGGCGTTCGGGTGGCCCAACTTATTCGTCCGCCGTTATGTCCGGCGGTTGCCGGGTCAGCAGTATGGTCTAGGTCTAATGAGATCAATATTGTACCGAATTCGGTACAATTAAAATCCTGATTCAACAGAAGTTTACACAAGATATGCGACTGTTTCGCGGTTTCTACGATTCAGGTTTATACTCGTGTCCGAGTTCTTTTAATTTTGATTTTGTGAAATCTAATACCTGTTGGGCATTTTTTATTGCTTGTTTCATTTCGTATTCTGTTAATTCTATTTCCGATGGATAACGTGCTCCTGATACATATGATGATAACATTACGCAATTACTCTTGATATTACCAAAATCATGAGAGAACCGTTTGCATTCTTCAATTAACGTTTCAAGGTCGTGAGTCTTTTTAAAGGTATTATTCTGGGTAATTATATATGCTTTTAACATTTTTTCAGCGGCTTGTTGGCAATGGTAACAAATAATTTCTATTGGCGGCCGATAGCGCTTTGCCTCATTTAACGCGACATCAAAGTCCATTAATGCGAAACGTATCCATTCTCTGACATCAATATTATACTCGGTCATATAATAGCACTCCGGTTTCGGCGATTTCATGGTGAAATGAGGCCAAACGGTTTGTCGCTCTATCATAAAAGGCATCTTGGTTATAGGCGAATATGTCCACCGGCATAGTTTTAACGTCCATTAGTTTTAGTTGGAAGTCAACGATAAGTTCTATCGGGCGTTTGTTTTTTATCGGTGTCAACACACACAGATCAATATCGCTGTTCGGAGTTTCCTCGCCTCTTGCGCAGGAGCCGAAAAGGATTATTCGAGACACGATTCCTGTATCCACCAAGGTTTGGACTATATTATCAAGTTCACTTTTAATTTTTTCGTTCATATTGTTCCTGCCTTGTCATTATAGTTAAAATTCCGGTGATTTTAAGTATATAATATTATTGTCGGTGTTCGGCTCGATTCGACAAGTCTACCCTATACATGAAATAGGCGTCGAAAATCCAAGTTCTATAATTAAATATACTTGTTTTGGACATTCAAAGTCAAATTTTAAAATATTTGCAAAAAAACTTGATTTCACCGCCGCCCATGATATATTTTTGTGATTTTCCGGTAAAACAGGTCAAAATCGCGTAAAATCGGTGAAAAGGGGGGCTTGGGGGGCTATGATAGTGGCTATAGACGGCCCCGCCGGTTCGGGAAAGAGTTCTACGGCAAAGGCTGCGGCGGCGCGGCTGGGGGCCGTTTACCTCGATACCGGGGCGATGTACCGCGCCGTGACCCTCAAGGCGCTGCGGAGGGGCATAGCGTTTACCGACGACGGCGCGCTTGAGGCCGTTATGCGGGAGACGGAGATCGCGTTCGAGGGGGCGCCGCCGGACACGCGGATCATCTTGGACGGCGAGGACGTAAGCGCCGAGGTGCGCTCCGACGAGGTGACCAAGAACGTTTCGGACTACTGCGCCAGAGACGCGGTCAGGAAGGCGCTGGTAGACCAGCAGAGGAAGATAGCGGCGGGTCATACGGTGGTGTGCGAGGGGCGGGATATCTGCACCGTGGTCTTCCCGAACGCCGAGGTCAAAATCTACATGACCGCGTCGGTAGAAGAAAGAGCCAAACGCCGCCAAAGGGATTTCGCGGCCATGGGTATCGATAAGCCGTTAGAAGAGTTGATAGCGGATATAGAAACGAGGGACCGTAAAGACTCGACCCGATCCAACAGCCCGTTAACGAAGGCCGAAGGCGCGGTAGAGATGGATACTACGGGGATGACCTTGGACGAGCAGATTGATTTTATCGTTAAATTGACAAAGATGCAGAGACGCGATTAATCGTGTCTCTAAAAAACCATAAACCCTTAACCAATGCAGTAAAAGGAGTATTACAATGAGTAAATCCTCAACCTCAACCTCCCAAGCAGACCCCAAACATCTCAAAGGCGTAGACGCCTCCGGCCAGGAGGTAGACCTCTCCGAATTCGAAGAGAGCTTCTACATGCCCGGCCAGGTCGACAATATCCTCCAAGATTATCAGAAGACGCTTGCCGGTCTCGAAGAGGGGCAGGTCGTCAAAGGGCGCATCCTCCGGATCACCGACAAAGAGGTCATCATAGACGTGAATTTCAAGTCCGAGGGCATCGTCCCGCTCTCCGAGTTCAAAAACGTGCAGGATTTCAAGCCGGGCGACGAAATCGACGTCTTTTTGGAACAGGTAGAGGACAGCGAGGGGCAGATCATCCTCTCCAAGTCGCGCGCGGATTTTCTCAAAGTGTGGGACAAGATATACGACGTGTTCGAGAAGCAGGAGACTGTGGACGGGCGCTTGGTGCGGCGCATCAAGGGCGGCGTGGTGGTCGACCTCTTCGGGGTGGACGCCTTCCTGCCGGGGTCGCAGATCGATCTGCGGCAGATTCCGGACATGGACGCCATCATCGGGCAGAGTTTCAGCTTCCGCGTTATAAAGGTGAACAAGACGCGCCGCAACATAGTCGTTTCGCGCCGCGTAATCCTCGAAGAAGACCGCTCCGCTATGCGCGAGAAGATCCTCGCCGAACTTGACAAGGGTCAGGTGCGCGAGGGCACGGTGAAGAACATCACCGACTTCGGTGCCTTTATCGACCTTGGCGGCGTGGACGGGCTGCTGCACATCACCGATATGTCTTGGGGGCGCGTCAACCACCCCTCCGAGATCGTGGCGCTGGGCGACAAGCTGCAGGTCAAGGTGCTGGACTTCAACGAGAACAAGGAGCGCATATCGCTCGGCCTCAAGCAGCTCTCCGAACACCCTTGGAAGGGCATCGAGGACAAGTTCCCCGAAGGCTCAAAGGTGCGCGGCAAGATCGTTTCGATCACCGACTACGGCGCGTTCATGGAGCTGGAGAAGGGCATCGAGGGGCTTATCCACATATCGGAGATGTCTTGGACGCAGCATATCAAGCACCCTTCGAAGATCGTGGGCATCGGCGATATCGTGGAGGCCGTTGTGCTCAAGATAGACAAGGAGAGCCAGAAGATATCGCTCGGCTTCAAGCAGCTTGAGCCGGATCCCTGGGAGAACGTGCCCGTGGAGTTCCCGATCGGCACCGTCCTCAAGGGCAAGGTTCGCAACATCGCGGCTTTCGGCGCGTTTGTGGAGCTGAAGGAGGGCGTGGACGGGCTTATCCACGTTTCGGACATGTCGTGGACGAAGAAGATCAACCACCCCGGCGAGCTGCTCAAGAAGGGCGACACCGTGGAGGTCAAGGTGCTCGATATTGATCAGGAGAAGCGCCGCATTTCGCTCGGCGTCAAGCAGCTCACTGAGGATCCGTGGGGAGACTTGGCCAAGGAGTTCACGGTCGGGATGGAGTTTCCTGACTGCGAGACGGCCAGAATCCTTGACCGCGGCATAGTGGTCAACTTGAGCGACGAGGTTGAGGGCTTGGTGCCGCTGAATCAGCTGGGCGAGGAGGTTAACCACCCGTCGCGCATCTACAAGGTGGGCGACAGGGTGTCGGCCACGGTTATCGAGTTCGACATGGAGGGCCGGAAGATCGTTCTGAGCATCAGCGAGTACTTTAAGGGCAAGGACGCTAAATTGTGGGCGGATTATCAGGCCAAGTACCCGATAAAGCCGGAGTCGGAGGTTAAGATCCCTAAGAAGAAGGACGGGGAAGAGTCGGAGGGCGGGGAGGAAGTAGAGAAGGCTGAAGGGGAAGAGAAGGTTGCGGCTTCATAAATAAAAGTCAAATTCTTTAAAATCAACTTCTTTTTTAGACGAAGCCTTCGGCTTCATAGGATATGCGGGGCTAAACCCCGCATATAACGTCAAAATCAAAGTCAAAATCTTTTGACGTTGCCTTTGACTTTGCCGTTGACGTTGACTTTATATGCGGGGTTTAGCCCCGCATATACTATGAAAGGCGCGTAGCGCCTTTCGTCTGAAAAAGAATTTAAAGATTTTAAGGCTTTTAAAAGATTTTTAGGAGGTTGATATGTTCTTATCAATAAGCCGTTATTTCCGGCGGTTAGGGTCAATGGTCGTCGCAATCATTGCGGTTGCGTCCTTGTTCTCCGTTGCGTACGCGGAGAGGTTGATATCCTCTTTTGATGAGCTCTGCAAGATCGGGGTCGACGCGCAATATCCGCTTACGGGTAATTATGTACTTATCAAAGACATTGACGCTTCTGAGAGCCGCGAGTTGGACGGCGGGGCGGGGTTCTTGCCGATCGGGGAGCGTAAGGTGTTGGTGGCGGGAGGGTTCGGCAGGCCTGACGTTGTTGATTCGGCAAAGGCTTTCAGTGGGACGTTTGACGGGCGAGGGTATAAGATAAGCGGGTTGTACATAAATCGCACCGCCTCGGATGAGGCCGCCGGGTCGGGTATTAATGTAGGGTTGTTCGGGTTTGCGCTGGGGGCTGAGATAAGGAATGTCACCGTAATCGCCGACTCTGTCATTGGATATCGCGGCGTGGGGGCGCTTGTGGGGAGGCAGTCGGGCGGGGTGGTTGAGAAGAGCGTCGTGACGGGCGCGGTGATCGGGCAGGCGGACGTGGGCGGGCTTGTGGGTATGCTTGACGACGGGGGGGCGGTCAAGGTCTGCTACTCCTCGGTTTATGTCGGCGGGGAGAGCGTAACGGATGCGGGCGGGCTTGTGGGTTCAAGCGACGCTACAATTTCTGAGAGTTACTCCGTCGGTAAAGTTAGCGTCGGCGGCGGCAACAGGGTTGGAGGGCTTGTCGGGTCGCTTACAGACCGCGCGAAGGTGTTGAGCTGCTACTCCATGGCCTCGGTGTCCGGCGGGGAGGCCGCGGCGGTCGGGGGGCTTGTCGGCAAGGTGGACGAAGGGGGCGAGGTCAGGCAAAGTTATTCCGCCGGAGCGGTGAGCGGCGGCGGCGCGGGCGGGTTGATCGGGGACGCCGGCGGCGCGTCGGCGGCAAGGTTCAGCTTTTGGGACACCGAGCGCTCCGGTTGCGCTACGTCGGCTGGCGGGGCTATGGGACTGACCACGCTCCAGATGATGAGCGCTTCCGCAATAAATAACCTCGTTCTCGCCGACGCCGCTTCGTGGGGTATATCGAACAACTATCCTTACCTGAAAAACGGCTTCTTCCCGCTTTACACGGCGACCGTGACCGCTATGAAGGGCGCCGTTCTCTCCGGCGATACTGCGGCGGGCGGGGTGCATACGCAGAGGGCCAACCACTGGATAGGCGGGAAGCCCGTTGTCGCGATGCCGTCGCCCGACAGCATTGTGGGTAAATTTGACGGCTGGTACCTTGCAGGCTATGACACGGCGCTTGCCGTGGGTCAGTACGACGGTTTTCTCGTGGGTCAGGCGGCATCCGGCGAAGGAGTGACCGGAACGCTTTTATTGGCCGGGCTGACCGCCGAGAATATCAAAATCGAGGCTCGTTTCACCCTAAAGAAGCACACGCTGAAGTACATCGCCATGAGCGGTCGCGGAAAGATCGAGTCGACGGATGATAACGCCGGGGAGTACTCCTCCGACACGCTGATAAAGCTGGTGAATCACGGCGACACTTCATCCGTGCGGGTTGTCGCGAAAACCGGTCATACATTTAGAGAATGGGCGGACAACATAAGCGACAAGAAGCCCAAAGACCTGGCGCGCTCCGATACGGCGTTGAGCGACATAACATTTCTGGCGTACTTTACCGCAGACAGCGTCATACTGATTTACGGCATAGACGATCCCAACAACGGCAGGTTGAAAGTGAGCGGGGGCAATCCTGTCCAGACGCACACCGCGAGGTTGTTATACGGCAAAGACGGACCGCTTGTTGAAGCCGTACCCGTCCAGAATTACCGTTTTGTCAAGTGGAGCGACGGAGTTACGGACAATCCTCGGAGAGATTCTGCGGCGACGGAAGACGTGAACGTCAAAGCGGTTTTCTCGAACAAGTACAAGGTTACGTACATAGCCGGCGCGGGCGGAAAGATCGCCATACAAAGCGAAGGCGCCGGCACGCCGCCGACCGACACCGCCGTGGTGACGGTAACAGCCTCCGCCCCGCCAACTCCCGCCGCTAGCGCGAAAGCCGTAGCCGACAGCGGATATGCCTTCGTTGGCTGGAGCGACGGCGTCAAAACCGCCACGCGCAACGACGCGTCGGCAAGGAGCGATTCCACAGTCACCGCGATATTCGATACAGTCGCAGTAGCTATAAAATCACCCGACAGAGTAATTCCCGACGGCGGCTTGACCGATGCGGCCGCTCAAATCCGACCGGTTAAAACAATCCCCGGAGGATTCACAGCGGGCCCGAATCCGGTATCAAGACAAATCGGGAAAGTCGACTTCTATTGGCAAGGCTCAAAAGTTACCGGCGGAACGCTGTTAATCTTTGACGCGAACGGAAATTTTGTCAATAAGATTATCGTCGGCAATATCAACGGTATTAGTAATAGTATTAATAAACGTCCCGTAGCAGTATGGAACTTGACAGACGCGAAAGGGAAACATGTCAACGCCGGAACATACTTAATTAAGGGGACGCTGTCGACTAAGAATGGGAAACTTGAGAAGGTTGCGTTGATATTACAAAACCTTTAAAATCTTTTTTCAGACGAAAGGCGCTACGCGCCTTTCATAGGATATGCGGGGCTAAACCCCGCATATAACGTCAAAATCAAAGTCAAAAGAAAAGCCGTTGACTTTGACGTTGTCGTTGACGTTGACTTTATATATGCGGGGTTTGGCTTCGCCGAGATAAACAAGTTAGCCCCGCATATCCTATGAAGCCGAAGGCTTCGTCTAAAAAAGATTTAAAAGATTTTGAATTTGACTTTTATTTTAAAGATTTTCTATACCGCTCAATCCTCTCCTTCACATGCCTCTCATACCCGATCTCCCCCGGCGCATAAAACACCTGCCCCTTCAAATGATCCGGCAAATACTGCTGCGCCACCCAATGATCCCTGTAAGCGTGCGGGTACAAGTAACCCTTCCCGTGTCCCAGCCCTTTGCTGTCCCGCGAGGCGTCCCGCAGATGGTTCGGCACGTCGTCCGAAGCGCTCTGCGCCACCGTGTTCAGGGCGTCGAAAAACGCCATTGACGAGTTGCTCTTCGGCGCCGTCGCGCAGTATATGCAGGCGTGCGACAGGTGGAACCGGCCTTCAGGCATCCCGACGTAGTCGAACGCCCGCGCCGCGTTCACGACAACAGTCAGCGCGTTCGGGTCGGCCATCCCAATGTCCTCGCAGGCGAAGATCAGCATTCTGCGGAATATGAAGCGCGGGTCTTCTCCGGCGTAGACCATCTTCGCCATCCAGTAAAGCGCCGCGTCGGGGTCGGAGCCGCGCAGAGACTTTATGAAGGCGCTTATCGTATCGTAGTGGGCGTCGCCGTCGCGGTCGTAGAGTACGGCTCGCTGCTGGATAGACTCTTCCGCTATTGCGCGGGTGATCCGTATCACGCCGCCGTCTTCAGGCGTCGTCTCAACGGCGAGTTCCAGCGCGTTGAGCACGCCTCGCGCGTCGCCGTTCGCCGTGCGTACCAAGTGGTTTAGCGCGTCGCCGTCTATAACAACATTTTTGTTACCGTAGCCGCGCTCCTTGTCGGAGAGCGCCTGCATTGCAATCGCCTTCAAGTCGGCCTCCGTCAGCACATTTAGCTGGAATATCCTCGACCGCGAGACCAGCGCCTTGTTCACCTCGAAGTACGGGTTCTCGGTGGTCGCCCCGATGAGCGTGAGGGTGCCGTTCTCCACGTGGGGCAGGAGCGCGTCCTGCTGCGACTTGTTGAAGCGGTGGACCTCGTCGACGAAGAGGGTTGTCCGTTTTTGGTAGTGCGCGAGCGCTTTATGAGCGTCGTCTATGGCCTCGCGTATCTCCTTGACGCCGGCGAGCACGGCGTTTATGGAGATGAAGTTCGCCTTGGTCGTATTGGCGATGATCCGGGCCAGGGTCGTCTTCCCCGTTCCGGGCGGGCCGTAGAAGATGACGCTTGAGAGCTGGTCGATCTGGATGGCGCGGCGTAACAAGCGTCCTGGGCCTAATATATGCTCTTGGCCGATGTACTCGTCAAGCGTGCGCGGGCGCATACGGTTGGCGAGGGGGGCGGAGCGGCTCAGTACGGCTTCGCGGTTTGTGTCGAAGAGGTCCATAAAGTCCTATAATCCTTTATAATCCAAGTAAATGTCCTAAAACAATTTCAATCGTATCGTAAGCGGCAGCCCCTCTTCTCTCAGATTTTCCGCAACTTTTTTGATTTCGACGAGATGAGTTTGGAGTTTCTCTATGTGATCGCCCCAGAGGATTTTGTTATTGTCGATACTGTCTACTATTGAGTTGGTTTGGGCTATTACTTTTTTGATTTTTGGGATTGCGGTGTCTATCTTGACTATTAGGGTGTTCAGGTCGTCTATCAGTTTGGGGGCGGATACCGAGACGTCGGAGGTTAGTTTGACTGTCTGTCCGACGAACCTTGCCGCGGAGTCCAGGCCTGAGTTCAATCCGTCTTCCATTCCGCCCAGGCCGGTCAGGAGATTGTAAACCAGCGTGTCGACCGTGTTGGCCACGTCGTTGAACGCTTGCACGAAGGAGCGTTTGCCGTCTTTGCCGTAGCGTATATTGCCCATGATGTCCTTCAGCTCCGTGATCTTCGCGGCCAGGAGGTCCATGTACGCGATGGCTTCCGACGGGCCCATCTCGAAGTCGCCGTCTATGATCCGTCTCGTGTCGGCCAGCGGGTCTTCGGGATTGCCGGCGCTGATCTCTATGAAGCGTTCGCCCATGACCCCCTTGACCTTGACCGCGACGCGGCTGGAGGCGCGTATCCGGATGGGCTTTTCCGACTGGATATGGACGAGCACCCGTCCCAGGCTGTCGTGGTCAAACGCTGAAATCCGCCCTACGGTCGTCCCCTCCATCCGGACGGGGTCTTCGAGGGCCAGGCTGCCGACCTGGGGGAAACGCAGGGTCATGTTGTTCAGCGGGTTGCGGTCAAGCCAAATGAGGTAGCCGTACACCCCGCCCACGAGGATCAGTATCAGCAGCATCAGAATATAGCCTAAGCGTTTGTCGGTCATACCAATAAATTAGTTTTTGCCCCGTCGTTTTGCGTTAATTTTTAAGATTTTGACTTTAATCTTTTGATTTTGATCTTTCAGATATTATTTTAATAAGATTCTATTGTCTCGGTATCTTTAACGGAAAAGAAGGAAAAGACATGAGCGACGTACTCTATGAGGGCAAATCGAAACTCGTATGCAAAGGCGGCGACGAGTCAACCCTTCTTATCAAGTACAAAGATACCGCCACGGCGTTCAACGGCGAGAAAAAGGCCGAGCTGTCGGGCAAGGGCGTGTTAAACGCGGCGATCTCCAACCTGATCTACGTCTACCTTGAGGAGAACGGCGTAAAAACGCATCTGGTTAAAGTCATAGACGAGACCTCCGTTATCGTTAAAAAGGCCGAAATCATCATGGTCGAGGTCATTGTAAGGAACGTCGCCGCCGGCGGGTTTTCAAAGAAATACGGCGTTCCGGAGGGGTCTGAACTTAAAAACACCGTGCTGGAGTTTTGCCTGAAGAGCGACGATCTCGGCGACCCGATGATAAACGAGAGCCAGATCACCGCCCTCGGGCTCGCCACGGGCAAGGAGCTCGGTTACTTGGCCGAGCAGGCCTTAAAGATCAACAAGCTGCTGACCGCCCTGTTTGATAAGGTCGGCATCAGGCTGATAGACTTCAAGCTTGAGTTCGGCAGGAGCGGCGGGGAGATCATCCTCTGCGACGAGATTTCGCCGGATTCCTGCCGGCTGTGGGACGCGGAGACGGACAAAAAATTGGATAAAGACCGCTTCCGCCGCGATTTGGGCGATGTGCTAGACGGCTACAGAGATGTTTTGGCGAGGCTGCAAAATGTCCGATAGCCGCGAACTCGTCTTGGTGCTTGACTTCGGCGGTCAGTACAAGGAGCTTATAGCGCGGGCGGTCAGGAGCCTCTCCGTGTACTCTGAGATACGCCCCGGCAGCATATCGGTTGAGGAGATCAAGCGCCTCTCGCCGATAGGCATAATCCTGACCGGCGGCCCCAACAGCGTTTACCTGCCGGGCTCGCCGATGTGCGACAAGGCGATTTTCGACATGGGCATCCCGATACTCGGTATCTGTTACGGCATGCATCTTATGTGCCATATGCTTGGCGGCGAGGTTATGGCGGGCGGCGCCGGCGAGTACGGGCAAGTCACTGTAACTCCGGAAAACCCGCTGTCGGCGCTCTTCCGCGAATCGCAAAGCAAACCGTTCGCCGCGCTGATGAGCCACCGCGACGTCGTGGCGCGCCTGCCCGGCGGCTTCCGCAAAACCGCTTCCACGGCGGTATGCGCCGCGGCCGCCGAAAACGCGGAGAAGAAACTATATGCTGTACAATTCCACCCGGAAACAAAGCACACCGACGGCGGGAGCGATATCTTTAGGCGGTTCCTGTACGACGTCTGCGGCGCCGCCGGCGACTACAAGCTGGACGATTATATCGAGACGCAGGTGCGCCTTATCCGCCAAAAGGTGGGCGGCGGCAACGTGCTGCTCGCGCTTTCGGGCGGCGTCGATTCCTCCGTCTGCGCCAGCCTGCTGAGCCGCGCCGTGCCGAATCAGCTGGTCTGCCTGTTTGTAGATCACGGCTTTATGCGGCTGAACGAGGGCGACGATATCGAGAGCGTTTTCTCAAAGCGTAAACTGCGCTTCATCCGCGTCAACGCCAAAGAGCGCTTCCTCAAACGGCTTGAGGGCGTGGCCGATCCGGAGACTAAGCGGAAGATGATCGGCGAGGAGTTCGTCCGGGTTTTCGAGGAGGAGTCCGCCAAGCTGGGCGACATCCCGTTTTTGGCTCAGGGGACGATCTATCCCGACATCGTAGAGTCCGGCGGGAGCTACGGGGCTACGATCAAGAGCCACCACAACGTCGGCGGCCTGCCCAAAAACTTGAAATTCACCGGCGTGGTGGAGCCGCTCAGCGGCCTGTTTAAAGATGAAGTCCGCATATTGGGAAGGAAGCTCGGATTGCCGGCCCAGCTCGTCAACCGCCAGCCCTTCCCCGGCCCCGGCCTGGCCATCAGGGTCGTGGGCGAGGTCACGGAGGAGAAACTGAACGTTTTGCGCAAAGCCGACGCGATACTGCGCGAAGAGCTTGACGGCGTAAAGAACAGGCCGGATCAATACTTCACCGTGCTGACCGACACCTGCTCTGTAGGCGTAAAGGGCGACGAGAGGACGTACAGCCCCGTGATAGCCGTCCGCGCCGTGATAACCGGCGACTTCATGACGTGCGACTACGCGCCGATCCCGCATAAAGCCTTGGGGCGCATATCGTCGAGGATCACGAGCGAGATACCCTCTGTGAGCCGCGTAGTCTACGACATCACGTCGAAACCGCCGGCTACGGTGGAGTGGGAGTGATCCGGGCGGTTAGTGTTGGTTAGTATTAGTATATCTAAACGCCTCTTTGATGGCGGCCAAATTCTTCTCAACCAATGCCGATGCCTTGTCGTATTTACTCTTGATTGCCTCGTCAAGGGCGGCGGTTGTTCCCGATGTCACTATTTTTGATTTTCCGCTGAAACGCTCTTCCACCGCGGTCAATAGAGAATCTAGGTCAACTAAATTTGGCGATAGGCCGCAGATGGCGCCCAGCATCGTCATGTTTGTCGCTAAGTCTGTTCCGGCGAAATCTACGGCTAGTTTCGTCGCCGGGACGTATGTAACCTTAGCTCCGGTTTTGTCTATCTCCGTCATATCCTTTTCATTGATTATCGGCTCTTCGGAGTTGACGATGATCAATCCGCCGTTCCGCAGGCCGGAATAGAAGGGTATTGAGTGCGATTTGCCAATCGTAATCACCTGCGGGGCGAATACCGCTATGACGTCCGGGTACATGACTTCGCCTCTGTCGTAGATCGCCTCGTCGGAGATGCGGACGTAGCTTTCCGTGGGCGCCAGACGTTTTTCCGCGCCGAAGAACGGGTTGACCACGGCGTATTTGCCGGTATGTACAACCGCGGTGCCTAAAATGTGGGCGGCGGTGACTACGCCTTGACCGCCCAGGCCGGCCATTCTTATATCGAGATTGATTCGGTTCATATCAGACCTTAAAAAGATTTATCTTTATCACGCAAATAATTTTTTGCGGATTCTGTCATGTATTCCTCGTATTGATAGTAACTCTTCTCTCCCTCTTTGGCTGTCTCGATAGTCTTGTTTGTCTGGAACTTCATGTTTGTCGGGCAAGGCGTGTAGGCCTGCACGTATGTCGGGCCGATTTCACGTGCGATAAGAACTGCATTTCTGATTGCCGTTCCTAATTTTTTTGGACTGGCCACCGTTACGCGGACGGCGTAGACGCAGCCTGATGTTTTGGCTAGTTCGAAGACCGGTATCTTACCGAATTTTTTTCCCGTCGGCGCCATGTTAAGCACCCTGCCTTTAACCGTCATCCCGCTCTCCTGACCGCCCGTGTTGCCGTATACCTCGTTGTCAAGCATAACGGTAGTGATCTTTTCGCCTCGGAACCACGAGTGCAATGTGTAATCAAGACCGATATCCGCGACGCCGCCGTCGCCTACCATCACCATCACGTCTTTATTTTTACCGGGATGACGTAACGTCAGCATCCTCTTTAGGCCTGAAGCCACCGAGTTTTGGTTGCCGAAGGCGGTGCAGGAGTAATTGAGGTTGGATTGCGATAATGCGAAATAGGCGCAACCCGGGGTGCCTATGACGATGGTGTCCTCCGGCGAGGGCAGTGATGCGAGTCCGAGACGTATGCCGAGAGCCACGCCGCAACCGGCGCAGTGCGGGTGCGGTTCGGTTATCTCTTTGAACGTGCCGAGATCGTCCACGGAAGTTTGCTTTCCGTACGGACCGTCAGCGGCAAGCGCCTTGTATTCAGGCGTCAGTATATCGGCGAATTCCTTTACCGGCGTTACAGCGTTGATCGACATTTTTTTATCTCCTCGACAATGACCTCGCTGGGCAACGCCATCCCCCCGAAGACTCTCGGGCCGGCGAGTACGCGGTCGTTATTATTTAGCGACGCCTTGACTTCTCTCGCCAGCCACCCGCCCGCGTTGAACTCAGGTACCGCTATCAACTTGGCTTTTTCCGTCGCCGCGATAATTTCTTTTGCGGGGAACGGGCGGACGGATCTCACTTTTATCAACCCGGCCGTTATCCCGTCCTCCTTCATAATCTTTATCGCCTCTCTGCTCTGCGACGCCGCGGTGCCCGACGCTATTATCATTATCTCCGCGTTGGGATTTGATACCTCTATCAATCCACCCATAAACGTATCAATATGTTTTCGCGCCCGCTCCGCGGCGGCCAGTATCTCTTGGTGCCAGCTCGCGCTCGCGGCGTAGGAGGTGAAGTTGCTCTTGTTCATCAGCGGGTCTCTGGTTTGGCGCACCGGCGGGTGATCCATGTCAAACGGCTGTATCGGCGCTATGTCCGGCGAATATGGGCGGAGCTTTATGTCGTCCGGCGGGAGCGTCACCACCTCGCGGGTGTGGGTCACGAAGAAGCCGTCGGCGAAGACGCCTGCCGGCAGGTGCACCTCCGGCTGCTCGGCTATCGCGTAGGCGGCCAATATCATGTCGAAGAAGTCTTGAGCGTTCTCCGCGTGGAACATCATCATCCCCGTGTCTAACAGGAACGCCATCTCGATGTTCTCCGGCTGTATGGACGGCGGCAGCGCCACGCCTCGGCACATGAAGGCGCAGACAATGGGTTGGCGCGAACCCGCCCACACCGGGAACATCTCCATAGCCCGTAGCGTCCCCGGCCCGCTTGTGGCGGTGAAGACGCGCCCGCCGCCGAGAGCGGCCCCGTGAATCGCCGCCATCACCGCGAATTCGTTCTCGGCGCGGTAGTAGTCGCGGACGTAGCCTTGGGCGTAGAGGTCGCCGATAAGGTGCATACTCTCGCTCTGCGGCGTGATAGGGTAGGCGATGGACATATCGATATTTGCCCGCTTTACCGCTTCCGACACCGCCTCGCTGCCGGTGATGAAAGCGCGTCGGCGCGGGGTGCGGAGGAGCAGTTCGTCGGCGCTTACTGTTTGTTGAGCGGGATTTGGAATATCATTATTAATATTAACATTTCTCATTTCGGATTAATCCTCTGCAACAATGGCTTTTTTAGGGCATATCGAGACGCATAACAGACACATCTTGCATAGCGCCGGATTGATAGATACCCGCCGCTTCCCGTCGCTGTCGCCGCTGTTGCGTGTAATCGCCCCCGGTTCAGGACAAGACTTTATACATATCCCGCAGGCTATGCAGGTAGATTGATTTACTTTTACTATCATATTTAATTTCCCTTTAAATCTTTTAATCTTTTAATTCTTTCCGTGATAATCCCAATCTTCCCAACGTCAACATCTCTTACCGACAATATCGCCTCGTCTATAGCCGCCGTATCGCTAAGCGCTATCGTGTAGCAGTTTGTTGCCCCCCTTATCAATCTCAGCGCCATATTTGCGAAGTGCAAGTGCATTCCTACGAATAGGCAGACGTCTATATTATTGTGCTGTATAGTCAAACTCGGGTGGTTAGGATTGATCTCTATCTCCGGGTTGATTCGCGGGCTTTTGGCCCGATAGTCCGGCATGGGGAGCAGCTTTGCTTTGCATGCCTCCGCCATCGCCCTCACCGCCGCCGCTTTGGCTGGGACGCTATCCGACCAATGCCACAGCAGCAGCGGGCCGGGGCAGACCGCCGGGTTTCGGGCTTTCGCCAGCTTTTCGGCAGCGAGGGCCAGCGCCTCGTCCTCCGGGACGATGTCGCCGCTGGAGAGCGCGTAGCCGACGTCCGGAGACACTACGCCCATAATCGCCGCTGCGGGGGCCAGGTAGCCTTCGGGGCCTGCGGTCAGTTTGTATCTCTGTTCGGTCATGATGAATACAAATATACATCGCCGCGACAAATTTTACAAAAATATTGACACGCAAAAAATAAAATACTATATTAATACCCGTGGGCGGCCGCGTGACCGGCGTCCTCTTTCGTCGTATCGTTCCGACCGTTTGTATTATTATCCGGTCTCCGTTTTTTGGCGGCCTTTAGCGTCGTCTCTCTTGTTTCCGTCACTCTCTCGTTGTACCGATCTTGATTTACCGTACTCAACTAAAATCCTAGCCAAAAGGAGGCATTGCCGATGTGTCGCCATTTTACGTCAAAACCAAAATTTTTTTCGAAAGGCGGACGTAAGTTACTCGCGTTTGCCGTCGTTGTCGTTGCCACGGTCGTTATCGTCGGCTGCGCCGAAATCCCGTCCGGCGGCGGCAAAGGGGACGTCGCGGAGATCACCGTAGAGGTGGTCGGCGGGAGCGCGGATATTTTCCCCGGGCCTGCGTTTAGCGTCCCGGTCGGCGGCGACACGCTGCTCTTCATAGACGCGAGCCGTGAGCCGAACACGCGCATCGCCGAAATATGGGTCGACGGGGGGAGGCAGTGCTGCGCGGAGGAGAGCATAGTACGGGATACATGGGTTTCGCTGGTCGGGGTCAGCGGGGGCGTTGTGGTAAAGGTAGAGCTTGTCCGGATCGATACAGTGCCGCCTGTTGCGGAGATCATCTCGCCGGCGCCTGCGCCGCCGGGCGAAGTCGCCACGGGTATCTCGGTTTGCTCGTTCGGCGCGCTTGAGTACAGGCTCAACAAGACCATGGCCAAAGGATACATAAAGTGGCGGAAGAGTATAAATGCGGACGGTTGGGAGGACAGGGATTCTCTGCAGATTGTAAGGATTCCGGAGGACATCACCAGGTACAGCCACGACATCGGGGAGTGGTCGTACTCGTCGCCGAACGGGTACCTGAGCGAGGGTCTGCAAAAGTTTGACTTGGCGGTCAGCCCCGTGGCCGGCAAACGCGTATCCCGAAGCCAGATAGCCGCCAACGCCGCGTACGTCTTCGAGATTAAATTCACTGACTCGCTGGGGAACGAGAGCGAGAGGGTGTCTAGGACGGTGTGGGCGAATAACGTCGCCGGCGGATGCCAGTAGGGTAGGGGAGACGCGCCCCGGCGGGGCGCTGTTTGTCCCGATATATCCGTTTACGCCGTGTTAATAAAGATCGTTGTCAAAGCCGGGCTTGATCCGATGTTTGATTTCGATCTTTATCCTCTGTTTTCGGCTTAAAGTACCGCGACCGTATAAACACGAATCCGGCGTAGACCCCCCATCCGAGCAGGCACCCTATGACCGCCCCGCCGGCCACGTCGAACGGGTAGTGCACCCCGTTGTAGACCCGCGTGTAGCCTATAAGCGCCGCGAATGAGTAAAAGTATACGCCGTACCGCCTGTAGAAGCAAAACAGAATCGTGGCGAAGGCGAACATATTCACGCTGTGGGACGACGGGAATGAGAGAGATCCCCACTGTCCTAGGAGGAATCGCCCCCCTTCCACAAAAAAAACCGGATTGCACGGACGCGGCCGGTGGAATATCTTTTTTAATATCTGCGAGGAGATCGGGTCGCTGAGAGCCACCGTCAACGCTATCAACCCCAGCACGGTGAGCGCCTTCTTTTTGTTCTCGCGTAAAACGTAGAGAGCGGCGGCGAGCAGCCCCGGAATCAGCCAGAATTTGAATTCGGTTATCCGCGTCATGGCCGGGTCTAGGAGCGGGTTGGACAAGGTCACGTTGATGAATAGGAAGACGGACTTGTCTATCGAGTACAGAAAATCTGCGATGTTTTGCATAATGTTTTAATCCTATAATCTGTTTTCTAATCTTATAAATCCTAGTTCAGACATGGTTTTACTCGCTAGCCTTGAAATTATACACCGGTTTAATTTTTAAAATAATTTCCGCCGTAGGATCAATGTTTTTTACTATCGTGTCCATCGTTTTATACGCCATCGGGGCTTCATCAATAGTTGCTTTAGAGATGCAGGTGGTGAAGATGCCGGCCATTTCCGATTTGTAATCATCCAGAGAGAGTTTCTTATACGCCGCGGAACGGCTCATTAATCGGCCCGCGCCGTGGGGAGCGGATCGGTTCCAGTCATCGTTGCCCTTTCCTACGCAGATCAGGCTGCCGTCGCGCATGTTTATCGGTATCAAAAGTTTCTCGCCGAGTTTGGCGGATACCGCGCCTTTCCGCAGTATCATCTCATCCGTATCGATGTAGTTGTGGATGGTCGTAAACTCGTTCCTCTTTGTCAATCCCAAGCGTGTCATGATTATGCCGACCATTGCCTTTCTGTTGAGCGAGGCGAAGCGCTGGATGATTTTCATGTCGTGGATATAGTCGTCGAAGAGGCCGCCCTCCGCGTAGGCTAAATCTTCGGGAACGGGGAGTCGTTGAAGACCCTCCTCCTTCAGGCGGGCGATCTCGGATTCGATCTCCGTCTCGCGGTTCTGCGCTTTTAACTCCGCTATAACTTCGTCGATCAGCGCCTTAGAGTTGCCGGAGAGGTTCCGCAGAGCCTCCTCCTGATAGTATTCCGCGACCTCCTTGCCGAGATGGCGGCTGCCGGAGTGGATCACGAGGAACAGCGTCCCGTCGTCGGCTTTGTCAACCTCGATGAAGTGGTTGCCGCCGCCGAGCGAGCCTATGCTGCGGCGGGCGCGTTTCAAATCTACGTGGGCGGCGCACCGCAGTTCAGAGAGGTCGATCTCTTCGCTTAACGGGTGGATGTCTCTGCGTGTGCTGTGCCCCGACGGTATGTTGCGGCGAACGGTATTGTTCAGCCTCTTGAAGTCGATTTCCTTCTCGTCAAGCTCCACAGTCTCCATTCCGCAACCTATGTCTACGCCCACCATGCCGGGGACTATCTTGTCGCGGATGGTCATGGTGGTGCCTATGGTGCACCCCATCCCGGCGTGGACGTCCGGCATTATGCGTATCTTGCACCCCGCGAACGCCTCTTGGTCGCAAACCGCGCGAATCTGCTTAGCCGCGGACTCCTCAAGCTCGTCGCAGTAACACTTTGCGGTATTGTGGTCGCCGGTAATTTCGATCATCTAAACATCACCGCCAGCGAAATCAGCATCCTATTCAAAATCCTCTTAACCTTGCCGTCCCTCGTTTCCGCAACATCGACCGGATTTTCGGGTTTGATCTTGTCGATAATGCGGTAAGCGGCGTCAAACCCATTTTCAATGGCCTTTATGCCTGTTTCTCCGCGATAATATCCCTCCAAGTGCAAACTATTGTAAGCTGAGTTCACCTGAGCCACCAATTTTTTATCTATTTGTGTGACATTGGACACATAAAATTCTATCGTTTTCTGTTTTTTTCTGTTCGGTAGTTGCACCCCTTTAAGGACGAGCCACGTATCGAGGGCGCGTAAAACCCCTAGGTACGCGATTCCGCAGGCAGATCTGACGTACTTCTCGTTCTTGTACTGCCCGTCGTCCCGCTTTTCCGTTTTCCGCAACGTCTCTTTGGCGTTATCCATATAGCGGGTGGCTTCGGCGTACTCTTTCGACAAAAAAGCGTTTTGTTCTTCTCTTGTCATTTTCACTCCCCGTCCCACACTTTTACCCCGCGTTCCTCCGCGTAGCGCATTGCCAGAATGGTTTTCTCTATCAGTTCGTCCAGTTCCCAGCCGAGCATGGTTGCCCCGCGTTCTATTACCTCGCGGGAGCAGCCGGCGGCGAAGCCTTGGCTCTTGTACTTTTTCCGCACCGACTTGACCTCCAAGTCCATGACGCTCTTGGACGGGCGCATAATGGCCGCGGCCCCTATGAGGCCGGTCAGTTCGTCTACCGCGTAGAGGACTTTCTCCATGTAGTGTTCCGGTTTGATGTCCACGGTCAGCGCGTAGCCGTGGCTGGCGGCGGCGCGGATGAGGCGTTCGTCGAGGCCGCGTTCCCGCATTATTTCTTGTTCCTTAATGCAATGCTCTTCCGGGTACATCTCGAAATCGAGGTCGTGGAGCAGGCCGACTATCGCCCAGAAGTCGGTCTCTTCTGCGTCGCAACCGGATTGCTCGGCGAACCAGCGCATAGCGTTTTCGACGATTCGGGCGTGTTTCAGGTGGAACTTGTCTTTGTTGAACTCGGTTAAGAGAGTCCAAGCGTCGTCGCGGGTGATTGTTTTGGTCATTAGAATTTCCCCTTAAATCTTTTAAAGACTTTGACTTTATCAAATATACTATATTTACACACATTATGGAATACTCGTCAATAGATATTTTCTGCCAATGCATCGACAACTTCGGCGACGCGGGGGTGACTTACCGGTTCGCCAAGGAGTTTAAGGCGGCTCGGCCTGACTGCCGGGTTCGGTTGTTTATCGATAATATGTATACGCTCCACGCTATTGAAAGCGGGATTGACCCGGCTAAGGATGTTCAGGAGTATGAGTCTGTTACATACGTCCGTATGTATAAGGATTTTGATCCGGCGGAGAGCGGTATGGGCGTGGCGGATGTTTTGGTGGAGGCTTTCGCTTGCGATATTCCCGAAAAAGCGTTTCGGACGGCGTTGAATCGCAGCAAGCTGATAATAAACTTGGAGTATCTCACCGCGGAGGATTGGGTCGAGGAGTACCATCTTTTTGAATCGCTCCTCGGCAGCGGCGCCGCCCGTAAATTCTTCTTCTTGCCGGGATTCCGGGAGACTACCGGCGGGCTAATCATCAACTCTAAGCTGCGGGCTATGCTGGAGGGCGGCGGGCTCGACCGGCTTGCCGTGATAAACGGGGTCGTCGGCGGCTTCGGGGTGTCTGTAAGGCCGGAGGACGAGACGCTTGTGGGGACGGTTTTTACCTACGAGCGCGGGTTCGACACGCTGATTTCCGATCTTGCCGGGTTCGGGCGCGATACGCTGCTGATAGTGTTCGGCGAGAAGAGCCGGCGGGGGATGGCGGCTTCGCTCGGGCGGCTCTCGGGCGGGTCGCCGCCGTGCGAGGGGTCGGCGGAGTATTATAAGGATCCGTGCCATGCCTACAAGAATGTCCGTATACTCTACGCGCCTTTCATCCCGCAGCACGATTACGACACCCTCTTGTGCTGCGCCGACTTCAACCTTGTGCGCGGCGAGGACTCGCTTGCCCGCGCCGTCCTCTCCGGCAAGCCGTTTATCTGGCACGCCTACGTTCAGGCGGAGAAGCACCAGCGCGTCAAGGCCGAGGCGCTGCTGAAGACGATGCGCCCGTATTACCGGGAGAGCGGGTCGGAGGAGGGCGTTTTCGCCGACTACGGCGCCCTCGTGATGGAATACAACGAGGCCGACGGCAAATCTACGGATCAGGCCACGTCGGAGCGGTACGGCGCTTTTTTCAAAGATTTGAAAAAACATGAGCGCGCGGCGCTTGCCATGAATTATTTTATGCACCGGAGTTGCGACCTTATCGCCAAGTTCCGCGACTTTCTGGATCGTTACCCGGAGTCGGCGCCGTCGGCGGACAAGAGGGCTAATATGCGGGATCCGTTGCAAATGCGTGAATATACAACCATCATCAATAAAAGAATATAGTTTAAGGAGGCAAGACATGAAGGAAGCGCAGGAACTCAGGGCCGGCAACTGCGTGAAGATCGGCAACGATCTGCACATTATCCTCAAGTACATCTACACGAAGGGCGCGCGCGGCGCCTCTTCCTGCAAGATGAAGATGAAAAACCTCTCCACCGGCGGCGTCTCGGAGACCGTCTACCGCGCCTCCGACAAGTTCGACTTGGTCGTGCTGGAGCGTAAAAAGATGCAGTACCTCTACCCCGACGGCGACATGTACACGTTCATGGACCAGGAGAACTACGAGCAGATGTACCTGAACAAGGACGATCTCGGCGACGCCCTGAACTACCTGCAAGAGCAGATGATCATAGACGTGGTGGTCCACGGCGAGAAGCCGGTAGGTGTCGAGCTGCCCAAACAGGTGGATCTGGAGATCACCTATACCGAGCCGGCTGTAAAGGGAGATACGGGCGGCAAGGTGCTGAAAACCGCGAAGGTCGATACCGGCATAGAGGTGCAGGTGCCGCTTTACTGTAATATCGGGGACAAGATAAAGGTGGATACGGATACGGGGGAGTTTGTTTCAAGGTCTAATGCGTAATTTTATTTGTAGTGTTGGCGGGTTAACCCGCCAACGCTACCTATCAACTACAGTTCGTACAGATATATCGGCATAATACGCCCGCAAAATCTGTTCGAAGTTTTCTCCGGCCCTTGCCCTTGCGATAGCCCCCACTTGGCACATTCCGACTCCGTGGCCGTAGCCAGTGCCGGTTATCGTTATCTCTCCGTTGGCGATTGAGGCGTTGTTGAAGTTTGAGGAGCGCAGTAGCTGCTGCGACGGGTTACGGCGCAGTACGGAGCGCGCTTTTTCGCCGCTTGTCGCGTATTGGCCGGCGCTTGTCACTATGGCTACCGTTTTAACCCGGCCGCACTCGAAGCGTTCGCGGACTTCTATGCGGCGCAGCGTTCCGCCGCCGTAGTGCGGAAACAAGCCTCCCTCGTCGGCGTGCTGCCTTATTGTGTTCGACAGGCGGCTCATGCCCCAGCTTTCGGTCCACTTGAACGCCGTTCCGCCTTGGCTGCAGTAGGCCTTGCCGTTCTTGTCCGTGTCGCTCTTTGACTTCAGGTAAGGAACGGGGGCGCCGCCCCACACGTCCTCGACGTTTGCCGTTTTGCCGCCGCAGGTCGAGTGGTAGTACGCGTTCACAATCTCGTCGTTGTAGGCGATTATCAGGTCTTTTGTCGCGCGGATCGCCATATCCGGCGCGGGCGCCTCGGCGTTCGCCCCGCCGTAGACTTGGTCGGCGACCGTGGAGGCCAGGTCGAAGGGTTTGTCCTCGTTTTGAGACATCTTCCTGTAGGTGTATGTGCGGGCGGTTATCGTTTGCGCCTTGAGCGCTTCCAGCTCGGTCTCGCTCAGGCTGCCGATTTCGAGCGGCACCACGCCCCGCAGGTAGTCCTCGATGTGGAGCGCGTTTATTACGGATACGGTGTTAGAGCCGTCTGAGACGACGATGACGGCGCCCCGGTAGCTGTTTTCGCCGAATTCCAGCAGGTTAGTGGCGGAGTTGACGTAGAGCGTGCACGGCAGGCGAAACTCCTTTTTGACGTTGTTCACCGTGGCGGTCACCGTGTTGGAGGGGCCGAGGGCCGCGTCTATGTGCATACGTCCCCTGAAGCCCATGGAGCCGTCGGGCGTGTAGACCTGAGCGGAGGCGGCGGAGTAGGCCACGGCTTCGGCGACGCCGCTTTTGAGCAGCACTCTGACGGGCCGCTTTTGCGTCCTGATCGTCGGGTAGCGCAGAGAGTGCGCGGGCGGCGCCGGCGGTTTGCGGTCGATCGGTTTGGCCGTGTCGGAGCGCGTTTTGCCCTCTTCGTCGAAAGCGCGGGCGAAGTCGATGTCGCGGGTGCGGATTACGCCGTGGTGCGTCGGCGGGGCGGGCGGGCGGCTCTCGCCCCACGCCGAAAGTTTATCCGAGGCTTCGGGCGCGCCCGATTTCTTGGGCGCGCCGCCGCCCGGGTTCGGCGTCATCCCCATTTTGGAGCAGCCGAGCGGCAGGAGCAGCGACAGAGACGCGAACAGCGGCAGAAGCCGAGCGAGCGCCGCCTTAGTCAAACTCGCCCGCCGATATTTTTTTGAGCTTGCCCCTGAGCAAGCCGCGCTGGACGGCTGAGACATGGTCTATGAACAGAATGCCGTTAAGGTGATCGATTTCGTGCTGCAGGGCCTTGGCTAAGAGCCCGGAAGCGTTTTCTATCGTGTACTCCTCGCCCTTCTCGTTTTGCGCCCGAACGCTCACCTGCGCCGAGCGTTTCACGTCGAGCGAGATCCCCGGCAGGCTCAGACACCCCTCGTCCTCCGTGACCTTCTCCTCCGAGGCCGAGATGATCTCCGGGTTGATCAGCACGCGGGGCGGCGCTTCGCCGTACTCCGTGTCTATGACTACCACGCGCGACGACACTCCGATCTGCGGCGCGGCGAGGCCCACGCCGTTGGCGTTATGCAGCGCCTCGATCATCTCCTCAACGAGGGAGCGGAGGCCGTCGTCAAATACTTCGACGGGCGCGGCTGTTTTGCGCAGCACAGGGTCGCCGTAGTAGCGGAGCTCTTGCACCTTTACTTATTCTCCTTGGCGTCCGGCGTCGGAGTTTCAGCGGTGAGCGCCTCGCGGCTCTCCTTGGCGTCGTTTATCTGGCTTGATATGGCCGACTTCGTGATCTCGAAAACCGCCCCTTCGCCGCTCTTGACGATGTAGGTGGTGTCCTTGACGGCGGTTATGACGCCCACAAGCCCCCCGATGGTCAGCACTTTGTCGCCCTTCTTGAGCGCAGAGAGCATCTTCTGGCGCTCCTTCTGCTTCCGCTGTTCAGGACGGATCATGAAGAAGTAGATGATGGCGAACATGGCGGCCATGATGAACAGAAAGTTCCCCCCGAACAGCCCCCCTTGGGGCGGAGGGAGTCCGCCGTCGCCGCCTCCGCCGCTGCCGCCGCCGTCTTGCGCCAAGACGGGGAGGGCGAGGACGGCGATCGCGGCCGCCGTTAGCGTTAAGGCCGTTGATACGGTTGACCTGATCTTGGAGATAGACATACGTTTCTTTCCTTTTCCGCATGGGTTTGGATTTTGTTGATTACGGATTAACGATTTGCGATTAATATACATTATGGGCGGGGGGCTGAAAATTAAAATCTTTTTATATTGACACCTCGCGCGCCGTAATATATTTTATAGAGAGTTGAATTTCTTGTAACTTGTAACTAAGGCTTCGGCAGCGTAGCTCAGTCGGTTAGAGCAGTGGAATCATAATCCACGTGTCGGGGGTTCAATTCCCTCCGCTGCTAGATTTTGATAGGGGCGCGCCCTTGTACGGGGAGCGCCTCTTTTTGTATCGGGATATATCAATACATTATTATTATTGATAATTATATTGATACGGCTCGGTACCGACATACCGGATAATGGACGTTCGATGCCTCATGCCCCCGCCAACCCGTTCCCTGAGATAGCCGCCTTTTTCGACACCGTAGGCGCGTCCCCGTCCGCCCCGGTCTCCGTAGCCGTGGGCGTCAGCGGCGGGGCGGATTCAATCGCTCTACTGCACATCCTGCACATCTACCGAGGCGATTTCGGCATCGGCAGGCTGGCCGCGGCGCACGTCAACCACGGGCTGCGCGGGGCGGAGTCGGACGGGGACGAAGAGTTTGCACGGGCCGAGGCGGTCAAATTAGGGGTCGAATTTTTCAGCGTCCGCCTCAATCATCCTATTAATACTAATAATAGTATTGATACAGACGACTGCTGTCATCATAATAATAGCCGTATCGATACCGATAGCGCCGATGATTCGTACCGCTTGACCGGCATAGAGGCTTGGGCCCGCCGCGAGCGTTACAAGTTCTTTTCCTCGGTCAGGCGGGAGCGCGGCATTGATTGGGCGGCCACGGCGCATACCGCCGACGATCAGGCCGAGACGGTGCTGCTGCGTCTGACCCGCGGCGCCGGGATCAGGGGGCTGAGGGGTATATTGCCGGTGCGCGGCGACGGCGTTATCAGGCCGATGCTGGGCGTTGAGCGCCGCCGGCTGTCGGAGTGGCTCTCGGAGCGCGGCATCGGGCACCGCGTGGACTCGTCGAACGCCGACCCGCGTTTCAGGCGCAACCGGATCCGCGCCGAGGTCGTCCCGAAGCTCTTGGAGTGCGACCCGGCGGCGGTGAGGAACATCGCCGCGTCAGCGTCGGCGGCGCAGGCCGCTTGGGGGGAGATCGAGGGGCGGGTAGCGGAGTGGATAGGCAGGTACGCGCTGAAGGTCAGCCCGGAGATATTCCACGTGGAAAAGGCGGGATTGATAGAAGATGGCGGCTTAACGTCGCCGGCGCGGGAAGCGTTGCTTGTCCTGTTTGACGAGCACGGTATACCTCCGTCGCGTTTTCACATAGAGCAGGCGGTGTCTGCGCTGTCGGGAACGCTTTCCGGTGTTGAGCATCTGTTGCCGGGCGGGTGGAGTATGTATTGCCGGGAGGATCGGGTTTGTTTTGTGAAAAAGCGCCGCTTCGCGTCAAGTTTTTAATCTTTTAATCTTTTAATCCTTTAATCCTTATAATCCTAAAAATCCTAATCCTATTTACAAACATTTTACACACTCAACACAATCACCACATCCTCAGATGGTATCTTTTTAATCAAGTGGGCGGAGTTTAGGTTTGTTTATCACTTGTTATCAATAATTAAATTTACTTATCATCAAAAAAAGGAGTTTTGCATGAACAAGAAAGTTATGTTGATCGGTTTCGGTCTAGCGCTCGTTACGGTCTGTTCCGGTTTATTTGTCAGCGTTCAGGCTCAGGGTAAGGCTAAGAAGAGGGAGATTACGGTAATTTCCCGCGAGGAGAGTTCGGGGACGCGGGGGGCGTTTGACGAGCTTATGAAGATTACGGACGGGAAGACGAACAGGCTCTTTGAGGAGGCTGTGATCGTGAGTTCCACGGACGAGGTCGCCTCCAAGGTTGAGGTGGACAAGAACGCCATCGGCTATACGTCTATAGGCGCGATTACCCCCAAGGTGAAGGCGCTCACGGTTGACGGCGTCGCCGCGAAGGAAGAGAACGTCAAGAACGGCACCTACAAGATTTCCCGCCCCTTCGTGGTAGCTATGCGCTCCGGCTCCTCTCTGCCGGCCGCCGCTGACTTTGTCAATTTCATAGCGTCTAAGAGCGGTCAGGCGGTGGTCTCCAAAGCCGGCTATATTCCGATGGACAACGCCCCCGACTACAAAGCCGCGAACCTAACCGGCAAAGTGACCCTCTCCGGTTCCACATCTGTAGAGAAAGTCATGGAAAAATTAAAGGAAGAGTATCACAAGTTAAATCCCAATGTCAAAGTTGAGATCAACTACAACGGCTCGTCAGCCGGCATAAAAGACTGCCTTGACAGCAAAAGCGACATAGCGATGAGCTCCCGCGAGTTGAAAACGGAAGAGAAGACAAAACTTACCGGCACGACTTTCGCCTTAGACGGAATAGCGGTGATCGTCAACAAAACCAACGAGTTAAACGCGATCAAATCGGAGATGATAACAAAGATATTCAAGGGCGAGCTACGCTTTTGGAATGATATCGCGGGGCTGTGATGTTGACGTTGCGACGCGAAGCGGCGCATGTTTATAAAAAGTGTCTCCCCCTATTTGAGGGGGAGACATTGAAAGAGGAGGGGAATCTGGCGGGGCGTTGCGGGGTGTCCCCGCAGGGTGGGTAGCGGAAAACAAAAATGGCGAAGCCATTTTTGGTTGGAGCGTAGGGAGGGCGTAGCCCTCCCCTTAAATGAATTTGATTTTGACTTTAATAATATAAGGATTCTGCATGGCCGACGTAAAAAAAGAAGAAAAAGACGCGCAAAATGTAAAAGAAATAAAGATCGCCGCCGTAAAGGAAAAGGGCGCGGAGTACTTCTTTCTCATCTGCTCCCTTATGTCAATCGGCGCCGTTCTCCTGATATGTTTCTTTATCTTCCGCGGCGCCTGGCCCACCATCAAGTCCGTAGGCCTGTGGCATTTCCTGACGTTTGACAAGTGGAAGCCGACCGACGTCCCGCCGCTCTTCGGCATATTCAACATGATAGCCGGTAGCGTTTACGTCACGCTGGGCGCGTGCATTATCGGCGTGCCTATCGGTGTTTTCTCGGCGGTGTACATGGCGAAATACTGCCCTCGCAAAATATACGCGGTGATGACGCAGTTCGTTTCGCTCTTGGCCGGTATTCCCTCCATCATCTACGGTTTCTTCGGTATGATGCTGATAGTGCCGTTTATCGCGGAGCACATGAGCGGCAACGGGAACAGCGTTTTGGCGGCGAGCATCGTGCTTGGGATAATGATACTGCCGACGGTTATAAAGGTGTCTGAAGTGTCTATACGCGCTGTGCCGAAGTCGTATTTCGAGGGCGCGCTGGCGCTTGGGGCCACCAAGGAGCAGGCGATATTCTTTGTGGGGATACCGGCGGCGAAGAGCGGCATCCTCGCGGGAATAATATTGGGCATAGGCCGCGCGATAGGGGAGACGATGGCGGTGGTGATGGTCGCCGGAAACTCGAACATCCTGCCTAAGAGCATATTCAAATCCGTCAGAACGCTTACCGCCAATATAGTTTTAGAGATGGGCTACGCCTCGGATTCGCACTACGACGCTATAGTGGCTACGGGAGCGGTGTTATTCCTATTTATATTATTATTGAATATGGTACTGAATGTTATAAATAAAAACGCTAACGCTTCGGGTGGTTTGTCATGAAGAATATCGTATCGTTAACATTGAGATACCTTGTCTATGCCGCTATGGGTGTTACCGCGCTGTCGCTTTTCGGCATACTCGGTTACATTCTCGTCAACGGCGTTATGGCTTTCAAATGGTCGCTTATATTCGGCGAGTACTCGTCTAGCAATCCGGCCATCGGGTTTTCGGTGTTTACCACTTGCGTGATGATTGTTTTGACTCTTCTTATCTCCGCGCCGCTCTCGATCTTTTGCGCGGTTTATCTGACCGAGTACGCTAAGCGGAAGAACAGGCTTGTCACTTGGATCCGGCTTGCCACCGAGACGCTCGCGGGAATTCCCTCCATCGTTTTCGGGCTGTTCGGCGCGATATTTTTTGGGACGGTGATGCGTTTGGGGTACTCTATACTGACCGGTTGTTTGACGGTCGCCATTATGCTTTTGCCGGTTATCATCCGTCAGACTGAGGAGGCTATAAAGTCGGTGCCGGATATGTATCGGGAGGGCAGTTACGGTCTTGGGGCGTCTAAGCTGCGGACGGTTTTTCGGATAGTTTTGCCGTCGGCTATGCCGGGGATTCTCTCGGCGGTGATTTTGAGTATGGGCAGGATTATCGGGGAGACCGCGGCGCTGATATTCACGCTGGGTTCCGTGGCGCAGTTTCCGGGCAGTTTGCTTGACAGCAGCCGCTCTTTGGCGGTGCACATGTACATATCGACGCGTGACGGCGGGTCGGCGGGGCGCGAGGTGGCGTTCTTTACCGGCGCGGTGCTGATCGCGGTCATATTGCTTATGAACATAGGCGCATCCTATTTGGGTGGAAAGGTGGGTAAAGATTTTGAAAATTAAAGTCGAGGGTATGAACCTCTACTACGACACTTTTCAGGCTCTCATCAACGTCAACCTAGACGTGGTTGAGAATGAGATCACGGCGTTTATCGGGCCGTCGGGGTGCGGGAAGTCCACCCTGCTGAAGTCGCTCAACCGTATGAACGACCTGGTCGAGAGCTGCCGAATTACGGGCAAGATACTCTTTGACGGGGAGGACATCTACGGCAAGAAGATGAACGTGAACGTTTTGCGGAAGCGGATGGGCATGGTGTTTCAGAAGCCCAACCCGTTCCCCATGAGCGTGTACGACAACATCGCCTACGGTCCGCGGACGCACGGCATAAAGAAGAAGCGCGAGCTTGACCAGATCGTGGAGGAGAGCCTGAAGAACGCGGCCATCTGGGACGAGCTTAAGGACAGGCTGAAGAAGTCGGCGCTCGCCATATCGGGCGGGCAGCAGCAGCGCTTGTGCATAGCGCGCGCGCTTGCCGTGAAGCCGGAGGTCATATTGTTAGACGAGCCGACCTCGGCGCTCGACCCCATATCCACTACTAAAATCGAGGATTTATTAACGGAGCTCAAGGATAAGTACACTATAGTCATTGTCACCCACAACATGGGGCAGGCCGCCCGCATCTCCGACAAGACGGCCTTTTTCCTGCACGGGGAGATTGTGGAGTTCAACAAGACTATAGAGCTTTTCTCGCGGCCCAAGGACAAAAAAACTGAGGACTATATAACGGGGAGGTTTGGCTGAAATGCGCAATAGGTTTGATCAAGAGTTGAAGAAGCTGCACGACGACTTGGTGCAGATGGGCACTTTCATAGAGAAGACTATGGACAAGACCATGTCGGCTTTTCGGACGAACGACTACGCGCTGGCGCGCGAGGTCTACGACAACGACGACATCGCCGACGAGCTCGAGATAAAGGTGGAGCGGCGCAGCCTGCGCATCCTCCTCTCGCAGCAGCCCGTGGCGAGGGATTTGCGGACGATCTCCACCGCCCTCAAGATGATCACCGACATGGAGCGCATCTGCGACCAAGCGAAGAGCATCTCGGAGATAGTCCTTCGCTTTGAGGGCAAGGAGTTCAAAAAAACCGACGATATCTTGCAAATGAGCGAAAAATGTGTTATAATGGTAAATAAGAGCATCGACGCCTTCATAAACGACAGTTTGGAGGCGGCGATCGAGATCGAGAAGATGGACGACGAGATCGACGCGCTCTTCAAGCGCATCCACGACAATATGGCCGTTATGGTCACGCAGGACCCGAACAGCGTGGAGCAGGCGATAGACGTGGTGATGATCGCCAAGTATCTGGAGCGGATAGGCGACCACGCGGTCAACATATCCGAGTGGGTGGTGTTCAACATTACGGGGGAGCATAAGCACAGGCAGTTGATATAGGTGTTGATTTTATTTTTTCGCAATGAAAGGGTAATCGGAAACGTGATCTATATTGTTGAGGACGACGGCGCTATAAGGGAGTTGGTCGCGGCCACTCTTGAGGCGGCCGGGCATGATGTGAGGGCGTTTGATTGCGGCGGCGCCATGTTCGCTCACCCCGACTTCGCCAAGGCCGATCTATACTTGCTTGACATCATGCTGCCCGACATGAACGGGCACAAGATAATGGAGAAGCTCAAGAAGTCGACGGACGCCCCCGTGATCTTCCTGACCGCCAAAGGCGAGGAGATCGACAAGGCGACCGGTTTGCAACTAGGCGCCGACGACTACGTGACGAAGCCTTTCGGCGTGCTGGAACTTTTGGCGCGTGTAAAGGCGGTGATGCGCCGCTACCAGAAGACTCACCCGCAGACGGTCATGTCCTTCGAGAACCTGACGATAGACACGGAAAGCAAAACCGCGTCGGCCTTCGGAAAGCCGGTCAAATTGACATACAAAGAGTTCGAATTACTGCTTTACTTGGCACAGAACAGAAACAAAGTATTGTCAAGAGACCAAATACTATCCTCAGTATGGGGTCTGGATTTCGACGGTATCACAACAAGAACGGTGGACATCCACATCAAAACGTTGCGCCAAAAATTAGGCGACAACGCGGATAAGCCGTTATTCATAGAAACCGTACGGGGTTACGGCTATAAATTTGTCTGTGAACTAGTGGATACTGATGAGGAATAGTTGTCTGAATTAGGATTAGTAGGATTATAAGGATTATAGGATTAAAAACATCGGAAAAACCTACCGAAAATGTCAAAAACCGATTTCGGCTTCCTGAAAAAGTACGCGCTGATCGTCGCCTGCGTCGGTTTCGCTCTTGTCAGCCTCTCTTTTATCTGGTTCTCCCACAACAAGCAGCGGTTGATATCCAACTCGCTTTACACGGCGGCCAAGGTTTTGCGGGAGAGCGACAATATCAGCGATTATAGGAAATTTGCGGAGGATTTCAGGGACGTGCGGGTCACGGTGCTCGATGAATCGGGCGACGTACTGGCCGACAATCGGGCGGAGAAGGCTGTGATGGTTAACCATGCCGACCGCCCGGAGTTTGCGGGGGCTAAAGCCAGCGGCTACGGCGGCGACGTAAGGAAGTCGGAGACCACCGGCAAGCAGACAGTCTACGTTATGGTGAAGCTGAAGAACGGTACATACGTGCGCCTTGCCCAGTCCGCCGGCCTCTCCTACGAGTTTTTGCTGTGGCTCTTCACACCCATCGCCTTCCTCTGCTCCTGCATAGCGGTGCTGCTGCTCGTATTCGTCAAGAACAAGCAGGTGGAGAAGATGCGTCAGGATTTCGTGGCCAACGTCTCCCACGAGCTCAAGACCCCGCTGACCTCCATAAAGGGCTTCGCGGAACTGACGGCTACTGGGCTTGTGACGGACGTGGAGTCGGTGAAGGGCTACCAGCGGAAGATAGTGTTCCAGAGCGACAGGCTTTTGGCCACGATAAATGATATCCTTCTCTTGTCAAAGCTGGAGAGCACGAAGCCCAAGGAGCTTAGGGAGGTGGATACACGCTCGACCGCCGATCAGGTGAAGGAGGCGCTGAAGATTCTGGCGGATGAAAAGGATATCATCATACAAGTATCCGGCGAGGGGAAGGTCATGGCGGAGCCTGAGCCTATATATCACCTAATCTACAACCTGACCGACAATGGCATTAAATACGGCAAGAGCGGCGGTTGTGTGAAGATCATCCTTAGCGGGAAGAAGATAACCGTGTCGGACGACGGGATAGGCATCCCGGAAAATGATATAGAGAGGGTCTTCGAGCGTTTCTACAGAGTGGACAAGTCGAGGTCGGCGGAAAGAGGCGGGACCGGGCTTGGGCTGGCTATAGTGAAGCACACCGTGCAAAAGTACAAAGGGACGGTGTCTATAAAGAGCGTCGTGGGGGCGGGAACGGAAGTATTTGTGGAGTTCGATAGGTAGAGACGCGATTAATAGCGTTTTTACGTGTTGCGGTACGTCAAAGTTTCTTTTGATTGCTTCCAGATAGCTTCAAAGTTTGTACTATTCACATTTACGAAGGGAGAGGTTATGCGGGCGATATTGATTACAGCGGTGTTGTTGGTCGGAGTGATCGGGACGGCGACGGCGCAAACGGGGACATTCACCGACAGCAGAGACAAGCGGACCTACAAAACCGTTACCATCGGGGCGCAGACTTGGATGGCGCAGAATCTCAATTATCAGACCAGAAGCGGGTCTTGGTGCTATGAAAACAGCGCCGATAATTGTAGAAAATACGGCAGGCTGTACGATTGGGATATGGCGAAGTCCGTCTGTCCGAAAGGCTGGCACCTTCCGTCAAAAAAAGAATGGAGAGAAATGGTTAGAGAGGCGGGTTCTTCAACAGGGGGCACTAAACTGAAATCAAGAACCGGGTGGAAAGAAGACGGCAACGGCACGGATATTTACGGATTTTCCGCCTTGCCCGGCGGCCGCCGCGGATCCGACGGCAAATTCCGCGGCGCCGGATACGGCTACTGGTGGACGGCTACGGATTACCCCAGCGGCGGCGGCAACGGTTACTACCGGAACATGGATTACAACTACAGCCAAGTGTACGAGGACTACCGCGACAAAAGCAACGGCTTCTCGGTGCGCTGCGTTCAGGATGAGTGACGCGCGGATATACATCATAATCCTAAAAACCCTAATCCGTCTTTGCAAAGAATTTACCTGCCCATAATACAAACCAAACGTACAGATCGTAATTTTTTTACATGGAGGTCATTGAATCAAACAAACCACCTTTTTGAAAGGGGAAGTTATGGGTATCAGGAAATTGGCTGTTGCGGTCGCCGTTGGTGTTTTCATGGTAAGCGGGGCTGTTTTCGCTCAGGCGGCGGAGGAGGCTTTGGAGGGGGAAGAGGTTGCGGAGGAGGAATCGGCGGCTCCCGCGCCTATAGCGGCTCCAGCGCCTGTAGCGGAGGTTCCCGTTCCGGCTCCAGCGGCGGCGGCTCCGGCTGCGGCGAAGCCGGAGACCAAGATTGACCTATACGGGGCGGTGCAGTACCGCTTTAGGGACCGGCTGCACTCTCAAACCGATACGTCCGATAATTCGGGTTCTACGAACGACTACCAGAACCTGCTCTCGTGGCGGGCCGGGCTGAAAGCCAAAGTCAACGACCAACTCGCGTTGCAAATCCAGATCGGGAACGACTGGGGGGCGGGCGAAGGGGTCAACTGGTCTAACAACAATTCTACGAAAGGGCGTCTGCTGAATCTTTCCGGTGTGTCGGTCAATAAGATAGACAAACCCAGCGGCGATACCGTCTCCGTTAACGAATACGCTTTAAGCGGTTTCCAGAACCTCTATGTGCATATCGCGAGTTTCAAGTGGAATCCGGGCTATATGTTTGTAGAGGGCGGCGTGATCAGTCTGCCCAGCAACGGTACGCTCGACCTGCTGGAGCGCTCCTTGAACCTCGGCAAATACGACGAGGCGGCCTTTCAAGGATGGTCTACCGAGCTCAACGCGACTATGATAGGCATAAAGCTGGGCGTCCCGATCCTCAAAGACGACTTTAAACTCGGCGTGGAGCTCTTCCAGACGGTTATAGACGAGCGCACCCAGAGCTTAGGGACAAATCAAGACAATATTAAAGCCAACCCGTCCTCCCCGATGTTCGTGGTCACGCTGCCCATGGAGGCGGCCGCCTTGAAACTTACGCCCGAAGTCACGTACATCTTGAACAGAAACTTCAATAAAACGACGGAGAAGGGCGACGACGAGATGCTGTTCGGTCTTTCCGGCAGCTACGCCGTGAACAAGGAGATATCGGTCTCTCTGCTGGGCGGCTACGGCATGGTGAGCAACGAGAACAGCGGCGTCGGCGCTTACGGCGAAGCCAAAAAGAGCGACGGGATCGCGCAAGACAAGATCGATACGTCGAAAATATATTCAAGCGAGGGCATGATGGTGGGCGTAGGCGCGAATATAAAAGCCGGCCCCGGCGCAATTCAGTTCGACTTCAAGTACAACAGCGCCGTTGACGCCCATAGCGAAGCGACTAAGGACAAGACCAAGTACGACTATTTCTATACCGACGTCCGCTACGCCTACAAACCCGTGGACAAGTTCACGATAACGCCGAGGTACAGGAACTACTACAGAACCTACCCGCCGAAAAACGCCAACGCGTCGCGTATGGAGAACCGCTTGGAACTGATACTGGAGGGGTCGTTCTAGGTGTAAAAAACATTGGTTTTGGCAGGAGCGGGGCGGACACGGGTGTCCGCCCTTTTTTTTATGTAAAAAAACCATTCTCTATTGACTTTGTATGTATATCTATATTATTTTTAATATTCTTAATATCGGAAGCGTGAGAAATCCAAATACGCCCGGATTAAAGTAGCTCGGCCCCATATCCATAAATATGGGAGGGTCGGCGGAGGGGGCGCCTGAAAGCGCTCGGGGGAACGATCCGTCGGTTGGCGGATAAGTTCGGATTGCGGTAAAAGGGGGCAAATAACGCGGTTGCTTGCATTATAAACTTTTTGAAGGGGGAATACTATGGGTATCAGGAAATTGGCTGTCGCCGTCGCTCTGAGCGTGTTCGTTGCGAGCGGGGTTGTTTTGGCGCAGGGGCCGGCGGCTCACGCGGCTCCTGCGGCTCCAGCGGCCGTAGCTGTTCAGGAAGAGGCTGCGGCGGAAGAAGCGGCCGAGGAGGCGGTGGTTGAGGAGGAAGTCGCGCCGCCTGAGCCGGTTGTGGCGGTGATTCTCGAGCCGGTGATTGAGGAACCGGCGCCGGTTGAGGCTAAACCTGCGGCCAAGCCGGAGACCAAGGTGGATTTCTACGGTAACGCCTCTTACAGGTTCCGCGGGAGGCTGTGGAGCGCGGAAGCGAAAGTCGGGAATGATACCAAGAGCGGGTCGTCGTTCGACTACCTGAATCTTTTGGGATGGTCGGCCGGGTTGAAGGCGAAGGTTGACGATCAACTCTCGTTACAGTTCCAGATCGGTAACGATGTGAACGCCGGAGAAAGCGTGTCGTGGTGGAACAACAAGGCCCCGCAAGGGCGTGGAAATGGAAGCGGCGCGTACCTCGGCGCTGCCGATAACCTATACGTGCACTTGGCGTACGCGGCGTGGAATCAAGGTTGCTTTACGTTGACCGGCGGTGTGATCCCGGTGGTCAGCAACGGAACGCTTGACCTTTTAGAGCGCTCTCTGAGCACCGGCAGCTACGCCGAAGCGATTTTCCAAACTTGGTCTACGCAGCTCAACAATAGCCTGATAGCTCTCAAACTCGGCGTACCCATTGTCAAAGAGGGTGTGAAAGTCGGCGCGGAGTTGACATATTCCATTCTTGACCCGCGTACTCAAAAATTGATAAGCGGCAGCGACGCCGGGCTTGTTAAAGAAGAACCCAATTCCAATCCCACGAGCAATCTGTTTATACTTGATGTGCCGGTCGCGGCCGGGGATTTGAAGGTCACCCCTCAGTTTACGTACGTTTTAAACCGCAACTTCAATGACTCCTTGGAACAGGGCGATGACGAACTTCTTGTCGGTCTGTCCGCAAGTTACAAGATTAATGACGCGGTATCGGTGAATCTCAACGGCGCGTACGGTACGGTCAGCAATGAGAACAGTCTGGTCGGCGGGTACGGCAGCAACGTAAGGTCGGGCAGCAACGGGGCGTTAACCGGTCCCAATAAGTATGCCAGCACCGGTTTAATTGGCAGCCTCGGCAGCACGATAAAGTTCGGCCCCGGCGCGTTCCAAGTAGGCGTAAGTTACGGCAATTCTTTCAACAATGTGGATAAATACAGTTATGCCGTTATTAAGAACGATACCACGTACAAGACCATACCCGGTAAGGTTGAGTACGAATTTGAGCGCGATGAGGACGGTAATATTGCATATGACGATAATGAAGAGCCGATAGTTAATATAATATCTGTTGTGGCGGATAAAAAAGAGGTTGACAAAGTTACAAAACAAGTAACTGAAACGCCTGTCGACGCGCAAAAAGACTTTACCAACAGGAATGACATCCTCTTCGATTTGCGCTACACGTGGAATGCCCACCCCAAGTTCACCGTAGTACCGCGGATTAGGGTGTATTATTCGGCGTATGATGAGAAGAGGGGCGGCGTTAAGTCGAAGATAGAGACCCGTCCGGAGCTCATCCTGACCGGCTCGTTCTAATTGCGGTTGATTTTTCGGAATCAAAAGAAGTTGATTGGTCTGGGCGGACGATATGTCCGCCCTTTTCTTTTTGCGCGTTGATACCCCGCGCATAATTTATTTTATATCAATGAACGTCGCCCCGACCCAATTTATATCGCGGATAATATCCAATGACCTGATAAGCGAGGGCTTTTACGAGTTGTCGCTGTTCTGGGATCAAAGCGCTCCCGTCCCCGCACCCGGCCAATTCCTGACCGTGCGTGTCGGCGGTGGGGCCCCGTTATTGCGCCGTCCGTTCGCCTTTGCCGGTTTTGACGCCGTTTCATCCGCCGCAACGGTAATCTACCAAAAACGCGGCGCGGGGACGGAGCTTTTGTCGGCCGCGCGGCCTGGGGACGGGCTTGACGTTATCGGGCCGCTTGGGATGCCGTTTGTTATCGATACCAATCACCCGAAGCATATAATAGTCGCCGGCGGCATAGGCTTGGGGCCGATGCTCTTTCTATCATCCGCCCTAACGTCACGTAATATTCCGGCGCGCTTCATTTTCGGATGCCGGAATCAAAGTTTTATCCCGTCTGTAAAAAAATTCACGGACGCCGCCCCGCAGATCTGCACCGACGATGGCAGCGCGGGTTTTCGCGGTACAGCGGCGGATTACATCAACGCGAATTTGTCGTCGGATATTAATGTTAATACGACGATATACGCTTGCGGGCCGCTGCCGATGTTGAAATCCGTCAGCAAAATAGCTCAAAGCCCAGGCGCCCGCTGCCTCGTCTCCTTAGAGGCGGTGATGGCTTGCGGCGTCGGCGCTTGCATGGGGTGCGCGGTACCGGTCGCGGGCGGCGGATATGCGCGGGTATGCAAGGAGGGGCCTGTCTTTGACGGCGGGGAGGTTCTGTGGGAACGAATTTAGATTTATCTGTACGTATAGGTTCCGGCGTCCTCGCAAACCCCGTAGGCGTCGCTTCGGGAACGTTCGGTTACGGCGGCGAGTACGAGGGATTGGTTGACTTCTCCGACATCGGTGCCATATACACCAAGGCGGTGACGCTTGAGCCGAGGATCGGTAACGTGCCGCCGCGTTTGGTGGAGACGCCGTCTGGGATTCTTAACTCCATCGGTCTGGCCAACGTTGGTGTCGAAAAGTTCATAACGGATAAATTACCGTATTTGCGGACGCTGCCCTGCGCGGTAGTGGCTAACGTGGCCGGGGCTGCGGAGGACGAGTATTTGCGGGTTATTGAGAGGCTTGAGAGTGTTGAATCCGGTATCTTCGGCTACGAGGTAAATGTCTCCTGCCCCAATGTCAACCACGGCGGCCTCGCCTTCGGTACTGATCCGATACAAGTAGAGCGGCTTACATCGTCATTGCGCAAGTTGACAAAGAGAGCGCTGATTATAAAGTTAACGCCGAATGTGACTGACATAGCCGCTATCGCCAAGGCTGCCGAAGCCGGCGGGGCGGACGCGGTCTCTCTCATCAATACTCTTGTAGGCATGGTGATAGACGTCAAAACAAAAAAACCTGTTCTAGGCGCGAAGACCGGCGGGTTATCCGGCCCGGCGGTGCGGCCGGTCGGCGTCGCGCTTACCTATAAGGCAAGCCGGGCGGTGTCCGTCCCCGTAATCGGCATGGGCGGGATAAGCTGCGCCGGCGACGCGTTGCAGTATATACTGGCCGGGGCGTCGGCGGTGCAGATAGGGACGGCCAATTTTGTCAACCCCAAGACCGCCGGCATTGTGTTGGCGGGGATCAGGGAGTACTGTGTCGATAACGGGGTATCGTCCCTGAAAGAAATTCGCGGGATTGTTGATTGATTTAAATCAAACAAACCTCTTCGTTCGAAAGCAGCCGGAACCCCTTGCCGGTAAAAACTTTCTCCGCCGCCTCGGTCTCCTCAAACCGCATAAAGAGAATCGCCCGCCCCGACACCTGCTCGACGAACGAGTACAAGTACTCTATGTTGAGTTCCGCTGTGCCGCAGAGTTCCACGATGTCGTGCAGGATGCCCTCGCGGTCGTCCACCTCCACGGCCAGCACCGGGTTCTTCTTCACCACGAACCCCGCCCCCCTGAGGACCGAAAAGGCCTCGTCCGGACGGTTGACGATCATCCGCAGCACGCCGTAGTTCTGCGACTCGGCGATTGTCAAGGCGCGGATGTTGATGTCGTTTTCTTTCAGCGCGGCCGAGACATCGGATAGGCGGCCCGCCTTGTTTTCTAAAAATACTGATAGCTGTTGTACGTGGTTCATGGGTTTATTTTCTCCTTAAAGTCAAAATCAAACTCTTTAAATCAAAATCTTTTTTAGACGAAAGGCTTCGCCTTTCATAGTATATGCGGGGCTAACTTGTTTATCTCGGCGAAGCCAAACCCCGCATATGAAGTCAACGTCAAAAGAAAAAAGCCTTTGACTTTGTGATTTTGACTTTGATTTTGATTTTATATGCGGGGTTTAGCCCCGCATATCCTATGAAGCCGAAGGCTTCGTCTAAAAAAGAATTTAAAGATTTTAAAGAATTTGACTTTATTCAGACAAGTGTTTCATATATTCCTCTTGTCAACAATCCTCTTAGCCTTCCCCTCGCTTCGGGCAATGCTTTTGGGTTCGACCAATTTCACTCGGCTGTGAACTAACAGCGCCTCTTTTAACTGATGCTCTATCTGGCGCTCCTTTTGCTCGATGTATTTCAACTCGTCCGAGAATAGGTCTTCCGTCATTTCTACCTGCACTTCAAGGCAGTCCATATTGTCTTTTCTGTCAACTATTAATTGGTAATGCGGCTCTACGCCCTCCGCTTTTATTAATACTTGCTCCACTTGGGACGGGAAGACGTTTACGCCGCGTATTATCAGCATATCGTCCGTACGGCCTAAGATTCTGTGCATTTTGACGTGCGTTCTGCCGCAGGGGCACGGTTCCCTTGTGATGTAGGTTATGTCGCGTGTTCTGTATCTGATTACGGGGGTGCCCTCTTTGGTGAGGGTGGTGAAGACAAGCTCTCCCTTCTCGCCCTCCGGCAGCACGGCTCCGGTGTCGGGGTTGATTATCTCCGGGTAGAAGTAGTCTTCGAATACGTGTAATAGGTTTTGGCATTCGCACTCTGCGGCCACGCCGGGGCCTATGATTTCTGTCAGGCCGAAGATGTCGTAGGCTTTGATTTTCAGTTTTTCCTCTATATCGGCCCGCATATTGTCGCTCCACGGCTCGGCGCCGAAGAAGCCGCGTTTTAGCGGCAGTTTTTCGAAGTCTATGCCCTCTTCGCGTCCGGCCTCGGCGATGTATAGACTGTAGGAGGGTGTGCATGTGAGCGCCGTGGAGCCGAAGTCGCGCAGGAAGTCCAGCTGCCGTTTTGTGTTGCCGCCGGATATGGGGATGCAGGTTGCCCCTATGCGCTGGGCGCCGTAGTGGGCGCCGAGCCCGCCGGTGAATAGGCCGTAGCCGTAGGCGTTCTGGAGGATGTCGTCCTTGCCGGCGCCGCCCATAGAGAGCGTCCGCGCCATCGACTCGCCCCACAGGTCGATGTCGGCGCGGGTGTAGGCGTCTACGACCGGTTTCCCGGTGGTGCCGGAGGAGGTGTGAATCTCGATGATGTCGCTTAGCGGGCAGGCTAAGAGTCCGTACGGGTAGACGTCGCGCATCTCGTCCTTTGTGGTGAAGGGGAGATTGGCGATGTCGGCGATCGAGCGGATGCCGGAGGGCTTGACGCCCAGCGCGTCGAACTTGGCTTTGTAGAAAGGAACGCGGTCGTAGACCTTTTGGGCGATTGCGCGGAGGCGCCCGCCCTGCAAATCCGTTAGCTCGCTGCGCGGCATCGTTTCGTATTTCTTGTCCCAGATCATAATGATTAATACTGTCCTTTTTTGGATTGGCTTCGCCGCGATAAACACGGTGCTTTTGTCGCTTCGCACCTCGCAATGACCGTCATTGCGAGTGTAGCGAAGCAATCTAGAATATCAACGTCAATAAAGTATTGATGAACTAACGCTTTCTTCAATCTCTTCTCCTGCCAGCGCATAGATTATTTCTAAAGCGAACGGTATGGCCGTTCCCGCCGCCCGGCTTGTTATTATGTTTCCGTCAACTGTAACAGCGTCCTCTAACACGGTCGCGTCGCTCATCTTGTCTTCGCAGCCCGGGTAGCAGACGGCTTTCTTGCCCTTTAGTATCCCCGCCTTGGCCAGCACGGTAGGCGCGGCGCAGATGGCGGCGCAGAGGAGGCCTTGGTCGTATGACCGTCTAACGAGTTCAAGCAGCTCCACCGAAGCGGCCAGCCGCTTGGTCCCCGGCCCGCCCCCCGGCAGCACCAGCGCGTCGAAGGACCCGCTGTAGCCGCGGAACATCTGGTCGGCCCGCACCCAAATATCGTGCGCCCCGCGCACCTCCAACCCGTCGAGCCCCAGTATCGTCACATTAATCTCGGCGCGGCGCAAAAGGTCGATGACGGTCACCGCCTCAACCTCCTCAAACCCGTCGGCAAGCACAACAACGGCATGCGGCATAAAACCTCCGTTCTTTTTGGATGTACAGTATAAATTAAGTATATGGAATGATAAAAGTCAAATTAAATGTCTTTGATTTTGCGCCGCGCTCCCGAAAGGACTCTGAACGGGCACGGACGGGCTGCGGCGCGGGTCGGACGGAGACTGACGGGACGGCGAGAGTTGGACGGTTTTTTAGCTGAAAAAGGGTGCCGAGAGGCTTTTTTATGAAATTTAAGAAAAGTCTTGACTTTAGCGGGTAAATCAATTATTCTATAGTAGGGCAGTAGTATGACTATTTTTTAGGTGAAAAGCGACCCTTGAGGTTTTTGAGGATAAGGCGGGATTATTATGAGGTTGAGATCAATGATTTCGGCTATATCGACAGCGACGCCGGGGTTCTTGTCTGCTACATGGGGGCGCGGGTTGGTGACGCGTGCCGTGGCAGCGGCGCGTTTGACACGGGCAGTCTGTTGACTAATCTAGTATACAATAATATATCAAATATTGCAGTTTGTCAAGCCAATGCCTACATAACTACTTGTAAATTAACGAGTTACGTAGACCCCCCCCCCCCCCACATTTTTTAAGTGCCTTCTTTGGGGGCTATATGCCCCGTAAATCAACGATAACACATCAGGGAGACATTTTTGTCCACCCGAAAACAACACGCTGTAAACGCTGTTTAAACGCGTTTTACGGGCATCTGCGTTTTTGCTTTTTTGTCGATTCCGGCTCATCGAACACTATCCGTTTGTCTCAAACATATCGAAAGGGTTTAACGTGAAAAGACTGACGTTTTTTCTTATTACCGTATTTTTTGTCGGAATCATCTCCGCGCAGGTGAAAAACGTCGCCGTCGTGGAGATGGAGATAGACGCCCAATCCGGCGCGGCTGCCGAGATTACACCGGCGGAAGTCAGGCTGATGACCGCCGGACTCCGCAGGGAAGCCGTTAAAAACCTGCCGAAAGAGAGATACAATATAATGACCTCGGAAACCGTCTACGCGCAAGGCGGCGCGGTCTTGGAGGCGTGCGCCGATGAAAACTGCGTAATCACCCTAGGCTCGAAAATAGGCGCGGACTACATCGTGCGCGGAATCATAAGCAAACTTCGCGCAAGATTCGCGCTGTCGGTTGAAATATACGAAACCGAAAACGGAAACTTAGTCGCTTCGTCCGAACTCGTAAGTTCCGAAAATGTCGGCGAACTCGTGGAAAAGGCGGCGGGGGCTTGCGCGGAGATGTACAAAACGTTCGCGAACGCTACGCAAAGCGTTATGCAAAAACCTACGGTAGCAACCGCCGAGACCGCCGATCAACAGCTGCCGGAACAGAAACCTGCGGCGAAGCCGAAACCTGAACGCAAAGAAAAAACGCTGACGGATAAGAGCGGCGGAGAGAAGAATAACGCGCATTGGTCTTGGGGGAAGTTTCCGCCGAAAGAGGCGGGGAGAGGCGAGGCGCGGATTGATATGAGTTATGACTATTATCAGGATACGTCATTTCGGTATGAAGGTCACAATTATGAGCTTGGGCTTAGCTTTGATGCCCGTTACAGCATTATTCAGGGCTTGGAAGTAGTAGTGGTTCTACCTGTACCTATGATGAGATTAAGAAATGGGGATATCTATAATGATTATGCCGGATTGTCGCACCCAAGAATTGGAATACGTTATTGGTTGCCTGTTGGTTTCGGTTTCTTCTCGGAATTTATGTTACCGATTGATACCCGAGATACTAGCCGCCTTATCACTGACAGATATTATGTGGATTACCATGATTACACTCCTCATCACCTTGACACTATAAAAATAACATTTTCGCGTGCTATGGGGCTTGAGCTTGGAGCGCAATACTCTAAAAACGTTACCGAAAAATTGTCATTCGGCAGTCAGTTTAGCTTGATGATCCCGTTTGCGAGTCAGTATAATTATACTGCTAGTCAGGATTTGAATGTCGGCGCAGAGTTGGATTACACTCTCGGCATGATTACACCGTTCCTTGGAGTTGATATGTTAGTCGGTATAACACGACCTACGAGCGATGGTAAAGAAACAGGAGAAATTCCTAAGATGGGTGTTAATCTTTCCGCAGGTGCCAACGTTGACATAACAAAAATGCTCAGTGCGGATATTTTCGTTGGTATTAGATTTGGAGAACGCTATAGTAGTAGTCGAGACTATACCACTGTCAGAGGACATATCTCCTTTAATTTTTAATCCGACCCCCCGCGTCCCCGCTGGTCTCTGGGTCGGTGGTCGGTCATTCCCGCCCTAAACATTAATTTGACATCCCGCATCCCCAAATATTATCTTATATATTTGTTAGTAGCTATTAGCGAATATTATATTCATTACAAAAGGCGGTAATTTATGAAACTAGAAAAAGATGTTACAAAGAAAGCCATTTCGGAGTTAAAGAGCCTTTTGGGTGAGCGGTTGAGGCAGGTAATACTCTTCGGTTCGCGTGCGAGGGGTGATTCCGACGACGAATCCGATGTGGACATAATGGTCTTGGCGGATATCGACCGCGAGAAGTTAGGCAGGTACCGTCCGCAGGTGGTGCGGATTTCAAGCGATATAGGTTTGGACAACAATATTTACGTATCAATAATGCTCGACAGCGCCGACTTCTTTTTCGCGAACCAAGACGTGTCGAGTTTTTACAAGAATGTCGCCAAAGAAGGGAAGATGCTCTACAGTGTCTGATGCCGCGCAAACTAATATAGACCACGCCAGAAGGTGTTTGCTTTCGGCGGATATTTTGTTTAAGGACGGCGATTATGCCGGAGCGG